>OLPV01000030.1_pt1 | contig 145017 bp, 123 predicted proteins | sample 1671961 | NCBI WGS metagenome assembly OLPV01 (sample SAMEA3136630, study PRJEB25190) | human gut metagenome | biome: human gut; feature: human-associated habitat; material: faeces | place: Austria | collected 2013 | reverse complement strand
TCGGGTAAGTTCCGACCTGCACGAATGGCGTAACGATTTGGGCGCTGTCTCAACCATAGACCCGGTGAAATTGTATTATTCGTGAAGATGCGAATTACCCACGGAAGGACGGAAAGACCCCGTGAACCTTCACTACAGCTTGACATTGATTGTTGGCTCGATGTGTAGAGGATAGGTGGGAGACGTTGAAGTAGGGACGCCAGTTCCTATGGAGTCAACCTTGGAATACCACCCTCATCGTGTTGGCAATCTAACGTGCGGCCGTTATCCGGCGTGCGGACCGTGTCAGGTGGGTAGTTTGACTGGGGCGGTCGCCTCCTAAAATGTAACGGAGGCGTACGTAAGGTTTGCTCAGAATGGTTGGCAATCATTCGTAGAGTACAAGAGTATAAGCAAGCTTGACTGCGAGACCTACAAGTCGAGCAGAGACGAAAGTCGGTTCTAGTGATCCGGCGGCTCAGAGTGGAATGGCCGTCGCTCAACGGATAAAAGGTACTCCGGGGATAACAGGCTGATCTTGCCCAAGAGTCCACATCGACGGCAAGGTTTGGCACCTCGATGTCGGCTCATCGCATCCTGGGGCTGAAGTCGGTCCCAAGGGTATGGCTGTTCGCCATTTAAAGCGGTACGCGAGCTGGGTTCAGAACGTCGTGAGACAGTTCGGTCCCTATCCTCCGCGGGCGTAAGAGAATTGAGAAGAGCTGCCCCTAGTACGAGAGGACCGGGGTGGACGAACCTCTGGTGTAGCAGTTGTTGACCAACAGCATAGCTGCTTAGCTACGTTCGGAATGGATAACCGCTGAAAGCATCTAAGTGGGAAGCCAACTTCAAGATGAGTTCTCTTTTTGGTAAGACCCCTTGTAGACTACGAGGTTGATAGGCTGCAGTTGTAAGCGTTGTAAGGCGTTCAGACGAGCAGTACTAATTGGTCGAGCTCTTTACTAAGCGAATGTTTTCACTTGGTAAAAGTCGTGATAGTATAAGCGCTATGTAACCTTCAGGGTACGGATACCCTTGAAAACAAAATAGGTTTTCATGTAGGGAATGCCTTGCATGAGCGGAACCATGGAGAGAGGGATCACCCGATCCCATTCCGAACTCGGTAGTTAAGCCTCTCATCGCCGAAAGTACTGCGGTGTAGTCCGTGGGAGGATAGGACGTTCTGCTCATACAGGGCATTTCTTTTTTGTTGTTGCTTTATTTATTTTCCCTTACAATTTTCACTATCCTAGTATCCTTTTTTCTGCATCGTTGATTTGAATAGTTTTCAGCGCTAATGGTTTTTAAACTAACGATATTTCTAAATCTCTTCCTATAATCCAAGGTATTCGCAGTTAAATGAGTGTTTCCTGGGCATAGAGTGTTAATTTATGTTGGCTGTTTTTGGTGAGTTTCTTATCCTTCTTGCTTTGGTTGTGTTTGTATCAACAAGTGATAGAAATTCAAAAAAGTAAATCAAGTTTACTGCTTAAAAGTTTAATATATTATCTAAATATCTTCACAACCCAGTTTTTCACTTGGAGGTTGTCGTGACCGCTGCAGCGAATTTTCTTGATAGGAATAAACTTCAAATATCTAAAACACTTATCGTATTGTTTGTAGTTCAATCGCTGGCGCTCATTCAACCTGGAAAACTTCATGTATTACTTGGTTACATTTTCATTGGCCTTTTAGTTGTTCATTCAATTCAGCATAAAAAATGGTTTATGTCTTTAAAGAAGGGACACTATACAGAAAAACGAATAATAAGAACTGCTATTATTGTAGCTACTTTGCTTCTTTTAGCAGCTCTTTTAATAGGTGGATTTTTTGTTCCTGGTACCACAAAGCAGTTCCTTTCTCAAGGAATTGGATCTTTTGCAGGTCAGCTTCATCTATTTTTTACTGTTGCAACGGCTATCGCTCTAGTCTTTCATCTAAAGTATTCAAAGTCTCTTTTTAGATAATCAGAAATATAATGCAAAGTATTCTTTAGAGAGTTATCTAGGTTATTGGTTTTATCTAAAAGCAATTGTTTTACGATCGCTCTCGTAATAATCCGATATAACAGGGCAAAAAGATGATAATCAATGAGTATGATGTTGTGATTTTGAAAAACGGCCTAAAGGCTCAGATTGTTGAAATTCTCAAAAATGGAGAAATGTTCGTTGCTGACGTAGAAGAAGATAACGGATGGGAAGAAGATGACACTATCTTCGTATCGCCAGACGATATTAAAGAAATACTCTGAAGATTTAGGTAGTTGTTTATTCCTCTCTTTAATTCTCTTTAACTGACCTGGACTTTCTTTATAGTGTTATAGAATGATTGGTGTTGTTGTAGTAATTGCGAATCATTCAATTCTGATAATACTTAGCACTAATCATTTTGTACTGAAATGAGGGGGGATATGGGATTACTTTTCGGCATTGCAAAAGAAATTGCAATAGTTACATTAGCGGGCAAAGCAAACGAAAAAGCTAAACCTTTAGATTCTTTTGATTATTCGTATTTTGTAATACCTCATGACACATTTCGAAGAAATAACTTTATAGTTAAAGATCAAGAAGAAAAAACTCTTTATACACTAAAACCTAATAGGTCAAAGAGTGAAAAAATAAAATCTTATAGTGCCCGTATGGATATTTATGATTCAAATGATTGTCTTTTTGCATCCGTAAAGGCTTACAACACACACAATCCAACAACGTTAAAAACTCTAAATGAATGCTCAGAATATTTGAAATTCTCCATCGTGGATGGAGAAAGTCTTCTTGAAGAAGCTGAAAGCAATCGTATTGCTCTTAGCAAAGAGGAGTATTTTCTAAAGGATAGAGGGTTTATTGTTTATTCTGAAGGTATGGGTCTTAAACACTGGGTTAAAAACAAAGAAGGCGAAGAGATTATTTACTTAGAAGAACCATTACTGTCTAGCACAACAACAATTTCAATGAAAAACCCTGCTAATCTTTTTATCTCAGTTGTAATTAAAGCAATGATAGAGCTGTCTTCGTATGAATATGCAGAATACGGAACCCTTTTTTAGTTGGTAGCATTAATTGATGCAAACAAAATAGGTTACCGCTATGTAATAGCGATAATGTCAATACGTAATACGCTAATTGGCAAGCTGTACTGGTATAACTGGTTGAATCTATACTGACACTAACACAGAGGAAACAAACGTAACTAATGATGAAGCAGGGACTACTCAAAATGAGGAAAATATATCTCGCATGTTTACTCAAGAAGAAGTAAACGAGCTTGTAGGTAATGCTCGAAAAAAAGCGCGCGATAAGTACAAGGATTACGATGAGATGAAAGAAAAGGCTGAAAAGTACGACTCTGATTTTAGGATCTAAACGAAAAGTTAGAACGCTTTAATTCTCTAAAAGAAGAACTGAACAGTCTAAAGCAAAAACGCTCGTGCTGAACTCGTTTCAAAGCAAACAAAAGAGAGCGGTGTAGATGCTGAATTACTATCTTTGATGGCTGGTAGACTGAAGAGGAGATCGTTTCGATATTTCTGACTATCTTGCAAATGTAGAAGTTGCCACTCAGACAGTTTTCGGCATGACTTATTGAGCGACTTCTTAAGCGTTCAGAACATCTGTGTAACTTTTAGCGTTCTTTAAGGAACTGTTTGCGGAGAACTTAAAGTGAGTTTCTTGCGAAATGGTAAAGCGTGTATTTCTATCTCCGATTGATTGGGGAGCAATCGCTCGAGGAAGCATTACAAGTGGTCTATTTTCTATAGGATTTACGTATGCGAACCTAAATGTAACTATGCTATTTCTGTCTGACGAATGCGGCTTGGCCTTCTTTGAGGATTGAGTAGGCTGCCAAAATGCAAGCAGGCAGAGCCATGACGCTTAAGTTGGTGAAAAAGAGTACGGGTAGGGTGACGTACACTGCGAGTCCAGCTGCTTTGTTTTCCTTCGAATGGGGATTTCTGCTTTTATTTCTACCGAGTATGTAAATCAGGACTTTTGCAGTGGCGAGAACGGCAATCGTTGCTATCAACCAGATGTCGAGGTTGCATTTTTCTATAAGGGATAGACAGCAGACGATTGCAAAGGTGAGGTCTGCCACGCTGTCAAATCGAGCTCCAAATACGCTCTCTTCACCGAGTCTTCTAGCAATCGGTCCGTCGATAATATCGCTAATACCGCACCAGAGGTACAGAAGCCAGAAGGTAGGATTGCCTGGGCAGCATATTAGCATGGCCAAAGATGCTGCTATTCTTGTTGACGTAATCAAGTTGGCAAGCATGCTTCTAGAGCCTTCGTTCAATCATGCTGGGACGTTTGTATCGATTGTACCATGGGGGGGTGCCCTACGTGGGTGCCTACCTCGAATCGTAGTCGGCATTGCCGCAAACGACGTTATTAAGAATTATCCTGTTCGTGCCAACGTCTGAGATAATTGCGAAAGAAATCGCAAAAAATGTCCGAACATGCAGAATAGGTTATTGTGCTGCAATTAACACAGGTGGGGTAGTAGAGCTGCCTAGAGCTGTAACCATTGCCAGTCTTCTTTTGTAAGGTAGGTGAAGTGTTCAGTACGAGTATCTCCCATTAAAGGGCAAGGTTTCTCTTTCTCGGTATGGTGGTAGACGAAGCCGCATTTCTCCTGACAGCGACGCGACTTTTCGTTTCCCTCGTAGTACCCGCACCATAATGCGGTACAACCTAAGTCTTCAAAGGCGTGCTTTTGAAGTATGCGAACTGCTTCAGGGATATATCCGTTTCCCCAGAAGGGTACGCCAATCCAGTAGCCTATTTCAAGCTCGGTTTCGCGTGGTGCGGTATAGGATTGCTCGGGCGGAATTAAGCCAATGCTGCCAATTGCGCGCCTGTCTTCTTTAAGGCATACTGCATATGTCTCTGGAGCAGACAGAACTTCTCTAATCACTTCAAGGCTGTGTTCAACACTGGTATGAATTGGCCAACCAGCAATAGGACCTACGTCGGGATCTTTAGCATATTCAAAAAGGCTTTCTGCATCTTCTTCTTCCCAAGGACGTAGAATTAGCCGGGTTGTATAAAGTTCCATTTTGTTCCTCCCTTATCAACTGAGAGTATGTGTTGCTAGTGATAACATAAATTCATGCGAGCAACACCTTTTGCTAATGTCATGATAGTGAGTATAGGAGAAATGTTCATAGACTTCGGGAATATTATTGAGTTAGCGTATTTGATTATCATCGAAACAAAGTCGTCAGACTTATGCGGCTAGTTTTCTTCTTTGGCGGCCAAGTTTGTTTTTGAGAAGAGCTTGGGCATCAGGCTGGTTTATGTTATGAGGGCTAAGGCGACAGCCATATCTCTAAAGTTTTCTATTAAAACCAATGAGATGAGAGCGATTGATTATATCGAAAATAACGAACGTGTGTTTTTTTAGAAAGAATTAAATAGTAAATAAAAAAATATATATGTCCCGAAATCCTTTTACAAAATGCTAATTATGTAAAAAATTCATATCTGACCTGCTGATATGTTGAACATGTTCAGCTGAAATAACATACCATTTACTCACTTGAACTGTGATTTCAAATATCAGTTCCTTTTATTATATGATTAGAAATTTATAGGGAAAAACTATAGTAATACTACTAATTTTTAACTCAAATGATCACTCTCGGCAAAACATTAAATATATTTCAGTCTTGCTTAGCTTACTAATGCCACGCTACGCCTTTAGCTTAGCGGTAAGCCAAAAGAGTAACAAAAAAGGAGAACGTGCAGTGTCTCCCTTTATTGATTCATGTATGCTTGAATGATTATATGGTCTTTGTTGAGACAACTCGTGCTTTTTTAAGGGTAGGGCGTTCTTTGTTCACTTGTTTTATGGTGACAGCTATAAGCACTGTAAAGAGAATATTGATCAAGGATACTGGTTCAAGAATACCTACTACAATTAATGCATATCCTTCGAAAATGAAGGATACACCCGCAATAATTCCCATACAGATTCCCGTAACACTGAAAGGATGTTTGTCGTAGAACCAACGAAATCCTTGAACCTGAAGAACGGTTCCGAATATCGCAGTAAACATACAGAATAAACCTTCGTAACGCATGAGATTTGCTACTGACATGCCGTTATACATGTTTCCGCCATAGGTTTCTAGCTCAAAACCAGCATATTGTTGGCCCTGACCAAAGGAAGCGACGCCTAAAATTGCCCCAATAACTGCGGCAATGATTCCCCAAACGAAAATTGCATTGAATAGTCTATGCATACGTTTCCTTTTAGGGGTCATTGGATAACCATCATCGCCAATACGAATACCGTCCTTATCGTATTTAAGGACGATTGGTCTTTTTTCAGGAGAAGGTTCGGGATTAAGTGCTTTACTTTGATCTTTTGAATGGGGTCTAAGCTTAAAAGCCATTCTTCCTCCTGTGGTAGCTTGAGTTTGAAATAGGACTTTTTAAAGAATCCTTGGATCTTCAGTAACATTTATGGATTCCCAAAAACGAATCTATGCAAACATACTTATTACGTCGTGTATATGCTGTTCTTGTTTCAAAAACTATTAAGGAAATTTCAAATAATTATTGAAACATCAGATAAAGATACAAGATTTTTCTTTTTATTGATTGAGATTCTTTTGAGAGGAAAGCGTCAATTATTTCCTCATGAAAAAAATACCTTGAAGGTTTTCAAAAAAAATAATATGATAAACGTTTAAATAATTTCGGTAAAATTCCACTATTTTGCGGTTTTGACCGATATTGTCTCTTCTTTTTTTCTTAATTAAAATCCCCAAAAGTTAGTAGGTTAAAAAAAGTGCGGTTTGTAACCTGCTATACATTTTTACAGGTTTGACCTGTGCCTTTAGTGTAGGGGAGGGCTATTTGGTCCCTACAAATAGACAACTTTGTTGTCTCGATTAGAAGAAAGGAAGGCGATACAGCATGGCTCACGGTCAGTCTTCATACCATGGCATCGCAGCTCGTATTGACCGTCTCCCTATTTCAAACTTCCACAGAAAGATCTTGTGGTTATTGGGTGGCGTAACGTTCTGCGACTCCGTAGACATGGCTGTTGGTGGTCCAATCGGCATGGTTCTCCAAGCTGAAGGTTGGATGACCCTTGAACAGTTTGCTTTCTTTAACTCCATCACTATGGTGGGATATTTCTTTGGTGGCCTGCTGGCGGGCGCTATATCAGACAGTATTGGACGTAAAAAAGCTGTATTAATTTGCGGTACCGTATTTACCGTATTTTGCTTTGTGGCATCACTTTCTCCTGATGCAAACTTCCTTACTGCATGCCGCTTTTTCATGGGTCTTGGTTTAGGTGCTGCATTCCCTGCAGGCTACAGTTGCTTAACTGAGTACACTCCACCTCAGAAGCGTGGTCAGTATCAGTCTTATGTAGGTCTCATTGCTAATACGGGTACCTTGGTTGCATCCTTCATTAACTTGATGGTACTTCCTATTGCTGGTTGGCGTGAAGTTTTTGTAATCTGTGGTGTTATCGGTGCTGCCGTTATGATTGCATGTTTCTTTGGTCTTGAAGAGTCTCCTCGTTGGCAGGCCATGATAGGCAAAAACGATAAGGCAGACGCTACTGTTTCAAAAATTGAAGCTAAGATTGAGGCAAAGACCGGTCAGCCTCTTCCTCAGGTAACTCAGGAGGAAATTGACGCGCGTGTTGCTGAAGGCGAAGTAAAGCAGCTTCCTTGGAGCTTCTTGTTCCGCAAGAAGATGATTACTCGTACATTGACCGCAATGTTCCTTTGTTTTGCAATGAACGTTTTGGTTTATACCGTTATCTCATGGACTCCAACTTTGTTGAAGGCTAATGGTTTCGATGTTCAGTTGTCCACTTTGATGACTGTTGTTATGCAGCTTGGTATTCCTGTTGGTGTTGGTTTGCTTACGTTCTATGTTGAGAAGGTAAATCGTAAGACCATTCTTATTGTGACCTATCTTTTGATTGCTGTTGCAGGTCCTATTTGGTCTATGATTCCAACCGATCAGCCTTACTTGGTAATGGCAGTTGGCTTCTTTGTATGTTGCTTTACCTTCACTAACTCCGTTACTACTGCTGCTATTTACTTGTCTGAACCTTTCCCTACTGCATGTCGTATCCGTGGTGCTGGTGTTGCAAACGCATTCGGTCGTATTGCTGGCATCATTAGTCCTATGTGGATTGCTGCTCTTATTGCAAGCCCAGTTGGTGCTCTTGGTGTTTATGGCATCAATGCTGCAATCTGTGTGTTTATGGCTATTTGGTTGGGCATCTTTGGCGTTGAGACCCGTGGTAAGACTCTTGAACAGATTACTGCTGGTCTTCTCGATGAAAAAAAATAGTGTTGAAACTCAAATAAATCCGCACAAAAAGCATATGCTTTTTAAATTCTGGAGGAGTTCTTTGGGCAACCAAAGAACTCCTTTTTTTATCCCTGATTAGAGCTAGATTTCTGTGCTATAGCGTCGTTGCTGGCTTTAATCTTTTCGAGTATTCGCTCTTTTTCGCTTCCTTCTGCTGGCGTAGGTTGGTAGTTGTTGTAACTGCTTGTTGAGGATACTGAGGCTGGAATGACATTAATGCTGTCATCAGTTGCAACCTCGTTTCCTGTAACAGTAAAGGTTTGCTGGAAAACCATACAGTCTTTGCTGGTAGGATTAGGATTTCCACCAAAGCAGAAATTGCCAAGACTGTAAACAATATAGCGGCCATTATATTTTTCGTATCCTTGGATAACGTGAGGATGGGATCCGATTACCAGGTGAGCGCCTGCATCAATAGCCGCGTGGCCTAATTCGATTTGTGTGCTGTCGGGAACGGTTTCAAGTTCGGTTCCCCAATGGAAATAGACCATAATCACCTGAGCGCCATTATCTTTTGCCGACTGGATATTTGCCAACATTTCGTCTTTAATATCTGCACCAAGTGCTAATTCATAGGTTCCAATTAAAGCAACTTTTACGCCCTTGATATCCCTATAGGCAATTCGATCATAGCCAAAGCAAGAAATGCCTGCAGATTCAAGGGCATTAATAGTGTCGGTATAGCTTTGTTCGCCATAGTCCTTTGAATGGTTGTTAGCAAGACTTGCTGCTTCAACATTTCCTTGGGTAAGGATTTGAGTATACTCTTCAGGTCCCTTAAAGGCGAAGGTTTTGTCTTGGCGATTAGTTGACTCGGTAAGGGTTCCTTCCATGTTTACAACTGTTAAGTCGTCCGAGCTAAAGATTTCAGCGAAGTTGGCAAGAAAGTAGTCAGGGCTGACGCTTTCAAACTTTTCTGGCAAACTTCCTGAATAGCTAAAGTTTTCATCGATGCCAAGGGTGCAGTCACCTGCAAAGGATACCGTAAAAGACGTTTCTTGAACTGCGGTATCTGTTGCTGCGGGAAGATTGTCTTGCGACTGCTCGTCAGGAGTAGAGGTGAAAAAGAGTGTTTTCAGCGCAAATGCCAACACCGCAATAAGAAGAATAACTACAATCCCAAATACTATTTTTTCTCGTTTGTGAGATTTGTGACCAACGTACGTGTGGGAGTTCGCGGTTGGAGACTGCGCAAGATAGTCCCTACGGTTTGCTGAGTGTTTTGCGTAATTTAATTCATCCCGACTGTCAATAACATCACGATTGCCTCTTGTGAAAGAAGGGTTGTTTCGGTAGGTGCTTGAGTGGGAATGGGTATCCTGAGCGCTAGTTGTATGTCGTGAGCTTTGAGCGTAGGCTCCTTGGGTTGCGCTTGTTTGTCGTGTGTTGCGAGCGTAAGTTTGCTGTGTTGCATTTGTATGCTGAGAGTTGCGTGTGTAGGCTCCTTGGGGAGCGCTTGCTTGTCGTGTGTTTTGTGCGTAAGCTCCGTGGGCGCTGATTGTTCGTTGTGGATTGCGCGAACCAGCTCCGTGAGTGTTGCTTGCTTGCCTTGAACTGTGCGAATAAGTTCCTTGGGTGTTATGTGATTGTCTTGAACTATAGGTTGGAGCGTTGCGAAGAGAGTCGTTTCTGTAAGTGTAGGCTTCTCGAGTGGGAGCATTTTCTCTCGAAAACGAAGCCCTTTGAGAAGAAGTTGTATTTTGATACGTGTCAGTGTTCCGGGAAGAAGTGCGAGTGCTTCGAGGGGTGCGGGATGAAACTCTATATCTTTGATTTGAGAGCGACGGATTGTTTTGTGGGTAACCAGCTCTTCTTGGACGTCTGCTGTCTTCGAAACGAGAAAAATCATCTGGGTTATTCTGTTTCATGCTCTTATCCCTATTCGCGAAACATTTTCAAGCTTGATAATATCAATAATTTTCGGTTTGTGGACACAAAAGTGGTCTTTTGCGAAGGCTTTTCTGAAAGTGCTTTATACTAGTTTTGAAACAATAGAAAGGTGTAGTAAATGATCATTAAAAAGACCCCTGCTCAGATTGAAGAAATGGCAGAGGCGGGTCGATTAAGTGCAAAAGTATTACGCGAAGTTGGAAAAGCGGTACGCCCAGGAGTTTCTACTGCTGAGTTAGATAGACTTGCCGAAATGCTAATTAGAATGGAAGGCGGCATTCCTGCGTTTAAAGGATTGTATGGCTTTCCTGCATCAATTTGCGCATCTATTAACGAACAGATTGTTCATGGTATTCCTAGCAAAGGAGTTATTCTTCAAGAAGGCGATATTATTTCTATCGATACGGGTGCAACGGTTAACGGTTGGGTAGGAGATAACGCTTGGACATTCCCTGTTGGAAAGATTTCTCCTGCAAAACAGCGATTGCTTGAGATTACTGAAAAGTGCATGTGGGCTGGAATTAATGCTGCTCAGCCAGGAAATCGGTTGGGTGATATTGGTGCAGCAATTCAGGAAATAGCAGAAGCCGAAGGATATGGTGTTGTTCGTGAATATGTAGGCCATGGTGTTGGTCGAGTTATGCATGAAGATCCTAATGTACCAAATTACGGAAAGCGTCATACGGGAATTCTTCTTGAGCCAGGAATGGTTATCGCAATTGAGCCAATGATCAATATGGGCACTCATAAGACTAAGCAGATGTCCGACGGATGGTTGGTGGTAACACGTGACGGAAAGCCATCAGCTCACTTCGAAAAGACTATTGCTATTACCGAAGAGGGTCCTCGTTTGCTTACGGTAGAAGACGACTATCGTAGGCCAATTGCTATACCAAATAAATAAGCGCACAAGAGTGCACGAAAAATAAAAAGAGATGAGGATTAGCGAACGAAAAGCTGAAAAGAAGCCTTTCGGCTGACTTTTGAAAGCTAACAGAAAAAGCGATTCGGCTAGCCCTTAGATAAACGCAGCTAAAGAGGTTTAGCTGCGTTTTAGTTTGCCAAGGAATTTGTTTGCAATAGAGGAGAGAACACTAAACTCTTGAACCTTGAGTATTTTGCAAAGTCCAAACGAGATAGCAAGACCAAGACAGCCAAATACGCACACGATTGCTAGAGATCCTACTATTCCAACAAAGCCACCGCTCAGATTAAGAGTGGTATTGAGGGCAGTTGCGCCAAAGTAAACTACAGCCATTGCAACAGCACTACTGCAAGTAGTTTTTATGGCAGTTTCAATTACGCTCTTTATTCCGAAATTACCAACACGCTTAGAAACTAAGACGTTACATACGATAAACATGATTCCATAGAAAATAAGATCAGCGAGCGGGATGCCAATAAGTCCAATTTCAGGATTACTGCAGAAAAGATAATACAGAATTACTTGAGGAATGCGCAGTGCGAAATCGATAATTGCGAACTGAAGAAAGCTTCTAAGAGCCGCAAAAACACGATACATATACATGTAGCCTGCGTAAAATGGCAGACTGAAAATCCAAACAAAAAGAACTTCGCCAACAAAAATCGCATCATCACTCTTAAAAGCGCCTGCTTGGAAAAGTTGCATGAGAGGAATTGCGAGTGCGCCTACCATAGCTGCTAAGGGAATAATAAGGAAGAATGTTGAACTGAGTCCGCTTTGGATAAAGTGCTTGAAACCCTTCCAATCTTCTCTAGCGGCGCAATCGGACAGCTCAGTAAATAAAGTAGTGGAGAGTGATACTGCAATTACGCCATAGGGAAGCTGGTACCACATCCAGGCATAATTCAGGGTAGAAGGTCCATTAGGTGTTGCATCGAGCGAGAAAGCATTTCTGCAGCTAAAAGTAATCATGGTGCCTGCAATGTAGACAAACATAGGAATTGCGACCTTGATTGCTTCTTTAAGCATAGGATCTTTAAGGTTGATATGAGGGGTGTATTTGAATCCTTGCTTTATGAGGGCGGGAATTTGCGCGCCAAACTGGAATACAACGCCTAAAGAAGTGCCAATAGCAAGCCACCACATAGCAAAAGAGGCATTAACGCCTGAGAAGAATACATATCCAAACATTGTGATGATAACCACGATGTTATTTACTACAGGAGCTAGAGCAGGAAGAAGATAATTTCGCTCTGCATTAAGAATGCCTGTGATAACCGCACCTACGCCATAGAGAAGAATCTGAATTGAGAAAACTCTAAAGAAGAAAATGGCAAGATCTTTTTCTTCACCATTTCCAATAGTGAACGTTTGAGTTTCAATGACGAGAGGAGCAAATACTGAGCACGCGAGAGTAAGAAGTCCCAAGAACACTAAAACAATGCTGAGCATATTTGACGAAAATTTATGAGCATCTTTCTCTCCGCCCTTCTCTTTTGATAGAAGATAAAGAGGAAGAAAGGCGGTTGCAAGAAGACCACTTGCTGCTAATTCGTAAATCATAGCAGGCAGGTTGTATGCTATTTGATACGCGGAAGTAAGAAGGGTATTGCCTAGTGCAAAAGCCATTGCCCAAGTTCTTAAGAGGCCGGTAACTCTTGAACCAAGAGTGCAAAGAGTGATAAGGCCAGTATTTTTCATGATTGAAGAAGATGAATCGTTTGCCACGATACTCCTTTGTTTATGAGGCGTTTTTCTCGGAGTTTTTTCTGAGAAAACGAGTTCCTTGCGTGTCTTTGTATGATGTTAGTTGTATTATTTTTGTCGTGAATACTCAAACAGGATAGGTTTTGCTACCTCGATGAGTTTTTCACGCCAACTTATTATTTAATCACGAGTGAGATAGTTTTTTGCATAATTAAGGAAAATTACATATGCGAGTTTTATTAGTAAGGAATACCTACAACAACGAAGCAACTGATGCAGCCTTTATGCTGGCATCCTTTTTTAATATGCAGGGCATTGAGTATGATTCTTATAGTTCTGAAGATATTCTTTCTCCTAACGTGATTATTGACCACAGTGTTGAGGGAGGAAATCCTCATTACGATTTAGCTATTGTGCTTGGAGGAGATGGCACTATTCTCCATACTGCTCTACAGATTAAGTATGCACGTGTTCCTATTTTAGGAATTAATTTTGGCCACTTAGGATTTATGGCTAACAATAAAGCAAACGTTCTTCCTATTGTGATGGACGCTCTTGCAGGAGAATTAAAACAAGAAGTTCGCACTAATCTTCATATTGATGTGTATTGCGAAGAAGACTTCGAGAATATTACTCATGGTAAGAAAGTTGATTTTAACTGTCCTCTTCCTGAGAAACCATCTCATTCTTTTTTTGCTCTTAACGAAGCAACTCTTTCTCGTGGCAACAATGGTCGAATTATTGGCTACTCGTATGCGGTTGGTGGAGAAAAGGTTGCTGATTTACGTGGTGACGGTTTAATCATTGCCACTGCAACTGGTTCTACTGCTTATGCGCTTTCTGCTGGCGGCCCTATTGTTTCGCCAGGTTTTGGAGGTTTGGTTGTTGTTCCTATTGCGCCTCATACTCTCAATTCACGTACGTTATTAACAGAGCCTTCGGATGTTATTGAAGTTGTAATGGATTCCTCTATTGGTAATAGGGAAGCAACTCTGTTTATTGACGGGGAATTGATTGAGCCAAAAAGCCCTATTCGTAGATTAGTTATTTGTACTGGTGAGGATCCGACTATTCTTCTTCGCCAACCGAACCAAAACTTCTATAAAACGGTAAGTCAAGAGTTCTTTTATTCTGGTCCGAATCTTTGGGAGTAGAAATAATTTAAAGCATTGGGAGCGAAAATGATTCAAACCTTTGGGGCGGGAGATGTTTCGAACCTTTGGGATTAGAAACGATTCGAGCCATTGGGATTAGAAAAGGGAAAGAGGGAGAAGTAAGAAGAAAAGTGGTTCCCGATTTGTAAAATCAAAGTTTCTTGAGTGTTAAATACTTAGTTGACTACTCTTATTAAAACCCTCGTTTAGGTACAGTGAAATAACGTTAGAAGGTTTTCTTCTGGCGTTTTTTTATGTGCTGAGATGTTTCGTCTCTTTAACAAACGGTTTATACAGGTGAGTTTTGGCGAAACAAAAGGGATAGGGTTGATAGGAATGACAAAGCATATTTTCGTTACCGGTGGTGTTGTCTCTTCTTTAGGAAAGGGTATTACGGCAGCTTCGCTGGGCCACTTGCTGAAAGCAAGAGGTTATAAGGTCACTATGCAAAAGATGGATCCTTATCTAAATGTTGACCCAGGAACTATGTCTCCGTTTCAGCATGGTGAAGTATTTGTTACCGAAGATGGACATGAAGGCGACCTTGATCTTGGCCATTATGAACGCTTTATTGATGAGAATCTTACCCGTGAATCGAATTTCACCCAGGGTTCAATTTATAAAAGCCTTATCACTCAAGAGCGACGAGGTGATTTTCTTGGAGGTACCGTTCAGGTTATTCCTCATGTAACAGAGGCAATTAAAGAACGTCTTCGTCGTATTGCTGATCAGACAAAGGCCGATATCGTCATTTCTGAAATTGGTGGTACTGTTGGCGATATTGAATCGCTTCCTTTTATTGAGGCGGCTCGTCAATTCAAAAAAGAAAAACCATACGGAGATGTCCTCTTTATTCATTGCACGTTGGTTCCTTATATTGCGGCTGCCCACGAGGTAAAAACAAAGCCAACTCAGCATAGCGTTAAAGAATTACGTTCAATTGGTGTTCAGCCTGACTTTATTGTGTGTAGGTCCGACCACGAAATCAATGACAAGACGCGCGAAAAGATTGCGCTTTTTTGCGATGTTAGAGAAGAGGAAGTACTTTCTTGTATCGATGCGCCTTCTATCTATCAAGTTCCTTTGGATTTGTATAACCAGAAATTTGACGAAAAAGTACTGTGTCGTTTGTCTTTGGAGAGGCGCGATATCGACTTAGGACCACTCACAACCTTCCTTAATAATGCTCACTCTTGTAGTCAGGAAGTTAAGATTGGTGTGGTTGGAAAATATACCAGCCTTCCTGATGCGTATCTGTCAATTATCGAAGCGCTCAATCACGCAGGTGTTGCAAATGGTGTAAAGACAGAGGTAGAGCTCATTGATGGCGAAGAGCTAACAAAAGAAAACGTAAAAGAAATCCTTAGAGAAAAACAAGGAATTCTTATTCCGGGTGGTTTTGGTGAGCGTGCTTTTGAAGGAAAGATACTTGCTGCTCAATATGCACGCGAAAACAATGTTCCATTTTTGGGTATTTGTTTAGGTTTGCAGGCGGCAGTATGTGAGTTTGCTCGAAACGTAGCAGGTCTAACTGGTGCTACTAGCGTTGAATTTGACCAAAATGCCGAATACCCTGTTATTCATCTTATGCCTGAGCAGGAAGATATTGAAGAAAAAGGTGGCACTATGCGCTTAGGAGCTTATCCTGCAAAGCTTTCGGAAGGATCGCTTGCGCGAGAAGTGTATGGACAAGAGATTATCTACGAGCGCCATCGTCATCGTTATGAAGTAAATAATGCTTATAGAGAAGTGCTTTCTGAGGCTGGTATGAAGATTTCAGGCATTTCGCCTGATGGTCGCTTAACAGAAATGATCGAAATTCCTTCTCATCCCTGGTTTTTGGCAAGTCAAGGACATCCTGAGTTTAAGAGCAGGCCAACAAATGCACATCCACTTTTTGTGGGATTTGTTGGTGCGGCACTCACTTATGCAAAGCAAAATGAGAGCTAAAACGCTTATGGTAAGACTGAAAAGGAAGGCGAAAGCCTTTCTTTTTTTCACTAAGAGTGGCATAAAGTGGGATGAAATGTGAGAAATTCCCTAAAAATGTTGCGATTGGGCATGGAATACCGTAGAATAGCCATTACTCGGGAATAGGTCTGTAAAAATGAAGGAGGGAAGATGAGCGCTTTCTCTGGTGAGTTCACTCATAAAGTTGACGCCAAAGGCCGCGTATCGCTCCCTGCTGAATTTCGAAAGACTCTCGGCTCAAATCTCAAGGTAACGCTCGATCCAACGGAAAAGTGCATCTATGTTTATGAAGAGGATGCGTTTGCTGCGTGGATTGATTCCTTGTTTGAGGCTAAGGGCGGTTATAAGCCAACCGATTCCCGCATGATTGCTCAGCGAAGACTTTTAAACGCTCGTGCAAGAAGTTGCGAAGTTGATAACTCGGGTCGCATTCTTCTTCCTTTAGCACAGCGCGAAAAGGCAGGAATTGAAAAAGAAGCAATTATTGTGGGCAACTCAGACCATTTTGAGATTTGGGAAAAAGGTCGCTGGGACGAATTCTGTAGCGAAGTTGATTTGGCTTCGCTGTTCGATTAGGCCCAGGGGATTGCACAATGAAAAACGAATACCGGCATCATACTCCTGTCCTGCTGTCCGAGTGCCTCGAATATTTACAACTAGAAACGAAGCACACATTCGTGGATGCAACACTCGGATTTGCGGGACACTCTTATGAGGCAGCCAAAATTCTTGGTTCGAACGGACATTTGATTGGTATTGATCAGGATGAGTTTGCTCTCAATTATGCAAGCGAACACCTGAATTCAATTGAGGAATCAAATCGCCCTGAGCTTAGTTTTTTGTATGGCAATTTTGGAGACCTAGACGAACTGCTAATCAAAGCTGAAGAGCCATCAATTGATGCATTTCTTTTTGATTTAGGAGTGTCTTCGGTCCAAATTGATACGCCATCTCGCGGCTTTTCCTTTAAGGAAAATGGCCCTCTTGATATGCGAATGAACTCGAGTAATCAAACATTAACCGCAGCAGAGATCATTAACACTTATAACGCAGCAGATCTCACTCGGGTCATTCGACAATATGGAGATGAGAAATGGGCTTCTCGCATTGCAGAATTCATTGTGAAAGCTCGTCAGAAAGCGCCTATTACAGAAAGCGAACAGCTTGTGGATATTATTAAAGCAGCTGTTCCTGCCTCAGCAAGACGAAAGGGAGGCCATCCTGCAAAAAGGACATTTCAAGCTCTTCGTATTGAAGTAAATGGCGAGCTTGATGTTCTGAAAAAAGGTCTTGAGGATGCAATCCACTGGTTGTCTCCTGGTGGACGTTTGGTAGCTATAAGCTATCACTCCCTTGAAGACAGTATCGTAAAAGACCTGTTTAAAAAGTATTCTCAAGGATGCACCTGCCCTCCAGGTTTGCCAATTTGCGTATGTGGTAATAAGCCGGTATTGAAAGTAATAACAAGAAAGCCAATCCTTCCGACTCAAGAAGAAATTGAACAAAACCCTCGTTCTCGCAGCGCAAAATTGCGCATTGCAGAACGAATTGATTAGTTTATTAAACATACGAAACGTATATTGATCAGGAGAGTGTACTTATGGCAGCAATGCCAGCATATCGTTACGATTATGCTCAGCAAACACAGCCTTCTCGCAGAGGTTATGAAGCTCCTGAGACCCCTCAAGTTCGTGTTGTTCCTGGTCGTAAAACCTCTACCAATCCTGGATTAACTGAACGACAGATTTCTGTTGCGAAGTTGGTTGTTATTGGCTTGGTGGTTTTTCTTATTGTTGGTTTCATTCGAGTAAGTATTGCATCAGCTGCATATACAACTGCGTCTCAGGTTAGCCAACTTCGTTCAGACATTTCTGCTGCACGTACCACCGGTGAATCTCTTGTTATTGAGGAAAGCAAAATTATTGGTGATGCTAACACGAAAAGTATCGCTATGGAGAAGTTTGGTTTGGTTGAGCCAGGAGTGTCAACCACTCTTGTTCTTCCAGTGGATATTGTTGCGCAAAACTCCGACGGAAACCTTTCTCTTTCTCAAAGTATAGCAAACGCGGCAATTCAGGGTTAGCCTTATGACGCGTCGATACGATTCAAGACAATCCGGTCCTCGTAATTCGCAACGAGAGGATTATCAGACATCTCAAAGAAGTACCACTAGAGCTTCTTCGCAACGAGGAAGCTCTCGTAATTCTTTTGGTCAAACTTCACGCTCTCGAAGAAATCACGATTTTGAACCTTTGAGAATATGGGCGCCATCCCAGAGTTTTACCGAATTGTTGAAGCCTCATTCAATAAAAAAAGCGACACTTAAAGATCTTCCAAGGGGAGTAAATGGTGACACGGTTTTACGTGATAGTGTTGCGCCTGTTGTTTTTAAAATTCTTACGCTGATTTTTTGTGGTTTTTTAGCTGTTCTTCTTGTCTCACTATTTAATACACAAATAGTAAGTGCGAGCGAAATTCTTGATAAAGGTTCTCCTCGTGTAAGCACGGTAAAGATTAAAGCGCAACGTGGAACGATTTATGACAGAAATGGTGTTGTTTTAGCTACCACTGTTGATGCGGTTAATGTTTTTTGTCATCCAAGCAAAGTTTCTTCAAGTGATGCTGATCGTCTTGCAAATGCCTTGGCGCAGGAATGTGGAGGTAGCGCCGAAGAATATAAAGAGAAGATTATCACTTCAAACAACGAAGACTTCTCGTATATTGTCAAACTTGCAGATGTAGGGGTAAAAGACCTTATTAAAGAACTGCAAATTGAAGGGGTAGATTACGAAGAAACCGTAAAGCGCGTGTACCCTTGCAATGAAGTAGGAAGCCAACTTATTGGTTTTATCAATGCTGATGGTGAAGCAGTTTCAGGTCTTGAACTTTACTATAACGATATTCTTTCTGGTCAGGATGGTAAGAAGCAGATCGAATATTCTTCTGATGGTTTCCCTGTGCCGGGCGGAACAAAGGTTCTTGAAGAAAAAATTGATGGCAAGGACATTGTTCTCTCAATTGATGTTGAAATGCAGCGCAAAGTTGAAGCTTCTCTAGCAGACAAGGTTGAGGAAATTCAAGGCACAGGCGGTACCGCTATAGTAATGGATTCAAAAACGGGCGAGATTTATGCTGCGGCTTCTTGGCCAACGTTTGACGTAACTGATCTTTCAACTATTAAGGATAATGCTGCAACTACTATCCGCGGCATAACGCAAGCTTTTGAGCCTGGCTCTGTATTTAAAGCAGTAACTATGCTTGCGGCACTTGAAGAGGGAACTACCCAAGCAGGTCAAGTGTATTACTGTCCAGAAGAGTTAGAAGTTGACGAATACGTAATTACTGACTCCCACGAGCGCGAAGCTCAGGAAATGGATACCTCAAAGATTATGGCCGACTCTTCTAATATTGGCATGTCTTTGATTGGTAAAGATTTAGGGTGGGAGAAATTCTATAACTATATTCAGACATATTTGGTAACCGACAAAACGGGTGTTGACTATCCAGGAGAGAATTCAGGCTCTATTTCTTCTTGGAAAAACTGGTCTGAAACTCAAGGAATGAACATTACGTTCGGCCAGGGATTAACCACAACACCGTTAGAGATTGTGAGATTCTATGGCGCACTTGCCAATAATGGCTATGCATGCACGCCTCATTTTTTGGTAAGTATTCCAGCCGATGAAAACACTCTTTCTTATGAGACAACAGAAATAGTCAAGAACAAACAAGCAATTTCGGATTTAACCGAAATGCTTAAAGCGGTAGTTGAATATGGTACCGGCACAGACGCTCAGCTTAATGGCTATAAAGTTGCAGGAAAAACGGGAACTGCAGAAGTTGCGTCTGACCAGGGAGGATACAAAGAAGGTGAATACAATATCTCCTTCGTTGGTTATTTACCAAACTCTTCTACCAATTTTGTTTGTTTTGTAGGTGCGAATGATGTTCCTGGAGAACGAAAAACGGTATCGGCATTTCACGATATAATGGCTTTTGCTGTTGATCGCTATAACATTACTCAGAATTGAGGACTGTATGATAAAGACATGTAAGGATTTGTTCGATGGCTTTAACTGTGAAGTCATCGGAAATGAAAACCAAAGTATTACGGGTATTTCGTATAGAAGTGATGCAGTGGAACAAGGCAATGCGTTTTGTTGTATTGTAGGTTTAAAGTCTGATGGTCATTCTTATGCTCAAGATGCTGTTGAAAAAGGCGCTCGTACCTTAATTGTTCAGCATCCTGTTGAGATTTCTTGCACAGAAGAAGTAACTCAAGTAGTGGTAGATGATTCCCGAAAAGCAATGGCTTATGCTGCTGCAAGCTTTTATGGTAATGGTTCAACAAAACTAGACTTGGTGGGCGTTACCGGAACAAACGGCAAAACTACTACTACCTATTTGGTAAACCATATTGCAAAGTCTCAGGGTAAAAAAGTGGGCCTGATTGGCACAGTTGAAATTTCAATTGATGGTCAGGTACAGAAATCTTCTCATACCACACCCGAATCAAGTGACTTGCAGCATCTTTTTGCCGAAATGAACGATGCTGGTTGTGAAGTGGTATCTATGGAGGTTAGCTCGCATGCGCTTGATTTAGATCGCGTATGGGCTTCTCAGTTCAAAGTAACTGCTTTTACTAACCTTACTCAAGATCATCTGGATTATCACAAAACATTTGAAGCGTATTATCAGGCAAAATCATTGCTTTTTAGCAAGGAATATCCTGCTTCTCGCGTTATTAATATCGACGATGAGTGGGGACAGCGTCTAAGTAAAGAATGCTTTGTAGTTGACGGTTCTCTCATTACTACAGGATTTAATCAAGAAGCATTAATACACCCTATTTCAGTTGATTACAAGCCAGATTGTACTGCGGTGGTTCTTTCTGTTTGTGGCGAAGAGTGCCAGTTTACTTATCCGCTTGTTGGAAAGTTTAATGTCGAAAATGTAATGACTGCATTTGGTGTAGCTCTTTTATTGGGCTACCAAAAAGAATCTATTATTAAGGCGCTAGAAACCGCCTCTACCGTTCCAGGTCGTATTGAGAGAATTAAAGCCGATTGTGACACAGACGTTTCAGTGTATGTTGACTATGCTCACACGCCTGACGCGATCATAAAAGCAGTTGGTTCGGTTAAAGAAATAACCAAAGGCAGAACTATTGTTGTGTTTGGCTGCGGTGGCAATCGTGACAGAACTAAACGACCACTTATGGGGAAAGCAGCGCTTCAAGGAGATTTTGCGGTAGTAACCTCAGATAATCCTCGTTATGAAAATCCATTAGATATTATCGACGATATCATTGAAGGAATAAAAGGTAATGAGGAGCGTTATCTTGTTGAGCCTGATAGGCGTAGTGCTATTGCAAAAGCAATCAGCCTTGCTAATCCAGGCGACGCTATCCTTATTTGCGGAAAAGGACATGAAGATTATCAGCTTGTAGGTGATCAAGTCTTGAGCTTTGATGATCGTTTGGTTGCTGCCGAAGAGCTAGAAAAAGCTTTTAAGTAAGAGCGGCAAAAGTTCTCAAGGAGATACTACTATGCGTTTGAGTTCAGATACTATTGCGCTCTATACTCATGCTGAAATACTTGTTGCGGCCGCTGATCCTACTAGAGAAGCAATATCTATAACTTGGGATTCTCGAGAAGTAACCGAAGATAGCGTTTATGTTGCTTTTCCTGGAGAACGGGTGGATGGTCATGATTTTATAAGCGAGTCTCTTCGCAAGGGGGCTCAAGTGATATTGGCAATGACAAAACCTGATGAGTCAGTGTGTAATCTTGCCAAAGAGCTCGGAGCGGCAATTCTATTAGTGCCTTCAACAAAAGAGGCCTTTACGCAACTTGCTAGCCAGTGGAGAAATCATTTATCCGCAAAGGTGATTGTCCTTACTGGTTCAACAGGAAAAACTACCACAAAAAACTTAGTGCGTGATGTTTTGTCTACTACGTATAAGACAGTTGCCACTCGTGGTAATCAAAACAATGAGTTAGGTGTTCCGAAAACTCTTCTCGATGCAACTGAGGAAACAGAGTTCTTGGTTGTGGAGATGGGTATGCGTGGTAAAGGCCAACTAAAATCTCTTTGTGATTTTGTAAAACCCGACTATGCTCTGATAACTAATGTTGGGGAATGCCATATTGAGCTGCTTGGCTCAAAAGAAAACATTGCCCAAGCAAAAGCAGAAGTGCTGGATGCTCTTCGGCCAAATGAAGGTATTGCTGTGGTGAACGGAGCAGATGAGTATACTTCCTATATGGTTGAGCATACGTGCTGTGATAAACGAGGCATTACGCTTGCATATTATGACGGCTCTGGAGAAATGAAGGACGCCGTTGCTTATGCTGAAAATACTTCTTTGGATACACAGGGCTGCCCTTCGTTTTCTCTTTGTGTTGCTGGAGAAAAAAGTGAATGCACGTTAAGCTTGCGCGGAATGCATAACGTACACAATGCATGCGCTGCTGCTGCTTTAGGCTCAGTGTGCGGCGTGTCTTTAGATTGTATTGTTAAGGGTCTCCAGTCGTCTCTTCCAGAAGTTGGTCGCCAAGAAGTTCTGGTAAACGAAAATGGAGTCACTATTATCAATGACGCATATAATGCAAATCCAGATTCTATGAAAGCATCGCTTACCATGTTTGACTCTATGAAGGTTGACCGAAAGCGGTATGCTGTATTAGGTGACATGGGCGAATTGGGTTCATTTGCTCAAGGATGCCATGAAGGAATTGGAACTTTTGTTGCTCAGCTTGGTTCAATTGACTATTTGATTTGCATAGGTAGTTTATCTGCCAATATTGCTTCCGCTGCGATAAAGGCAGGTTTTCCTGAAAGTGCAGTAATGGTTACAAAAGAGCGCAGTGTTGCGCTTACTGAGCTTTTGCACCGTTTAGAGGAAGGAGATGCGGTATTGGTTAAAGCATCTCACTCTATGGAGCTTGAAAAAATAGTAAAGGGGCTAATGATTTAGTATGTTCTCAGCGTTCTATAGTTATCCAACCTTTATGGTTTTTGTTGCGGTATTTTTGAGTGTTTTATTCACTATCGTGTTTATGCCACCGTTTATTCGCTTTTTGCGCTCGCGCACTATTGGTCAGCAGGTTCGTGCCGATGGTCCAGAAAGTCATTTAGTAAAGCAAGGCACTCCAACTATGGGTGGCTTGATTATGTTGCTTGCAACACTTCTTACCGTAATCCTTTTGGCGCCATTATCTCCTGAAGTGGTGTTGGTGTTGGTTGCTACGCTGTTGGTTGGCGTACTTGGTTTAATTGATGACGCTTCAAAGGTAATTAAAGAACGTTCTTTAGGACTTACTCCTAAAGCTAAGCTCATTGGTCAATTTTCCATTGCAGCTTTGTTTTGCTTAGGTGCAGTTAATTGGATTGGTATTGAGCCAACAATTGAAATTCCGTTGGTTTATACCTTTGATTTAGGAATTCTTACTACAACGCTCCCTATTGAAACACCAACAGGTGATTTGAGGATTCCTTGGCTCTATCTAATTTTTGTGACTGTTTTGATTGCAGGATTGAGCAATGCAACAAACCTAACTGATGGCTTAGATGGCCTTGCGGCGGGCACTTCCATGATTGTCTTTTTCGCTATGGCGGCTATTGCTTTTAGATGCAATATGTTCGGAAGCGCAATTATTGCTGCAGCTTTAGTAGGTTGTTGTATTGGTTTTTTGTGGTACAACTCATATCCTGCAGATATTTTCATGGGCGATACAGGATCTCTAGCACTTGGTACCGCTCTTGGCTGTTTGGCGGTAGTTACTAAGACCGAAGTTGTTTCTCTTGTTATTGGCGGCCTTTTCATTATCGAAACTCTTTCCGTAATGATTCAGGTTTTATATTTTAAGAAAACCCGCAAACGTATCTTTTTAATGGCTCCTCTTCATCATCATTTTGAAAAGAAGGGATGGAGTGAGGTAAAAGTTGTAGTACGCTTCTATATTATTGCTGCAGCATTTACCGCACTTGGTTTTGCTTGGTATTTCGCTTCGACATTGGTGGTTTAGTATGTCAGTTTCACAGCTTGAAGTCACAAAAAAATATGCTCCTACATCTTTAGGAGCTGTTGCAATTCTTGGTTTAGGAGTAAGTGGTAGGGCAGTAAGTTCTTACTGCGCAGGCTTGCTTGGTAGCCGCATTGAATCGCTTTGTGTTTATGCGGGAAAGAAAAATGATAAGGCTGTGGCTTTTGCTGGTGAACTTGAAGCTGAAGGCGTCAGAGTTCTTTTCGATACGGAAGAGTTAGAAAGCTCTTATGATCTCTGTATTGTCTCTCCAGGGATTTCTCAGTTTTCTTCGTTTTACCAAAATGCTCAACAGGCATCAAAGGAAGTAATTAGTGAAGTTGAGTTTGCGTGGAGAGAGAGTGAAAAAGAGTCGGTTTGGATTGCTGTTACGGGAACCAATGGAAAAACAACCACTACTTCGCTTATTGCCTCATTAGTAAGAGGTTTTGGAAAAGAAGTATATGCGGTAGGAAATATTGGTGATGCGTGCATTGATGCGGTTGGTCGCAATCAATTAAGCGCTCATACGAACACTATTTACTATGTGGCAGAAGTGTCTTCGTATCAGCTTGCTTCTACTTCTCGATTTGCTCCTAATGTGGCAGTTCTTCTTAATATTACTCCAGACCATATAAAGTGGCATAAGACTCATGAAGCTTATTGTGAAGCAAAACGTAAAATTTACGCAAATTGCTCAGACGGTTGCACGGTTGTTTTGGATGCAACTAACGATACGGTAAGAAGCTACGTGAAAGAGATTAAAGCGCTTTCGCCTGAGGATCGTGGATTTGACTATATTCCTTTAGGAAGCGCAAAAGGGCTGTCTTATAGCATGATTGATGCGTGCGGAAGCGAAAATGCTGCATTCTCTGATGAGGGAATACTTAAGGTTTCTTACAAAGGCACCACCTATGATTTAGGTGACGGCGGTGCTTTACAGATTAAAGGCGAGCACAATATCTCAAACGCACTAGCAGCTGCCAGTGCGGTTACTGCGGCTCTTTCGTGCGAAATGCCAAAGAGCGCCTTTATTGCGCTTCTTCAAAAAGGACTACGTTCTTTTGCTCCTCTAGAACACCGTATTGAGCCATGCGGTTCAATACAAGGTGTTGCTTGCTTTAATGATTCGAAAGCAACAAATGTTGATGCAACGCTTAAAGCGCTGACTTCCTTCTTGCCAATAAAGCCAATTGCGCTCTTTGGCGGAGATGATAAACATACTGATTTGACTGAACTGGTTGAGCAAGCAGAGCAAAATTGCAGTGCAGTTGTTTGTTTTGGTGCTGCGGGCCCTCGCTTTTTCGAGGAGTGCTCAAAAGCAAAAACGCTTCCTGTCTATTCTGCTTCAAACTTAGAAGCTGCTCTTGATGAAGGATTGCGCCATAGTAAACCGGGAGACGTTATTGTTCTTTCTCCTGCATGTGCTTCCTTTGATGAGTTTACTTGCTTTGAGGAACGAGGCGAAGTGTTTAAAAATCTTGTTGCTCAAAGACGTGAACGATTAGGAGCTTAAAACAATTTTATGGCACGGGCGCAATCGCAAATAAAACACACCAGGCCCTCTTTTCATTTGATAGACCGAAATACGCCTGCATCAATTATGATACCTCGTTTGTTGGTCTTACTTTCTGCTGCCTTTTTGACGGTAGTAGGCTTAGTTATGGTCTATTCTTCAACAACGGTTACTTCCCTGAGTAGTAGTTCGGCTTTCCCTCTTGATTTCTTCAAGCAAGTAATCTTTGTTGTTCTTGGTGTGGGAATAATAGTACTGATTGTAAATTTCTTACAAGATGATGATTTATTGGTGAGCTTTACGTACGCCTTTTGGTTTTTCTGTTTTATTCTCTTCCTGCTTACTTTTATTGCAGGAATCGAGAATTATGGTGCACGAAGATGGCTTAACTTGGGCATTGCAAGCATTCAGCCTTCGGAGTTAATGAAAATTGCTCTGGTGTTGATTGTGGCTGAAATGTCTATCAATTTCCGTAAAGGCCAGTATTCCTACGCAGATATTGTCATAAAGGTTCTTATTTTTATTGTAATTCCTTTAGTCATGGTAGTAGGACCAAATGGATTGCGTCTTCAGTCTGACTTGGGCTCTACTATGATTATGCTTCTTGGAATGATTACCGCAATGGCTCTTGGTGGAGCAAAAAAGAAGACTGTTATTTTAGTTGTACTGGGCGTTTTTTTGCTCGGCTTTATCGCTATCGTGTCTCAGCCATACCGCATGGACCGTTTAAGCATGGTCAATCCTTGGGAGAGCGCTGATGATGAAAGCTATCAGTTGATTCGTTCGCTAAAGGCTCTTGCTGCTGGTGGTCTGATTGGAAAAGGAATTGGCGCTTCTTATGAATCTTTTCTGACTTTTTCTCAGTCTGACTTCATTTTCGCCATCGTGGGTGAAGAAATGGGATTCATTGGTGCGGTGGCAGTCTTGGTAGCATTTGCCCTTATTGGGTATGGTGGCTTCAGAATCGCAGGTCGTGCCCGCAGCGATTACCATATGGTTATTGCAGGAGGTCTTACTGCAATGATAGTTGCACAGGCACTCTTGAATGTTGCGTCGGTAATTGGTGTTGGTCCTACTACAGGAAAACCTCTTCCGTTTCTTTCTGCGGGCGGTTCTTCTATGATTTCTTCAATGGGAACCTTAGGCTTTTTATTGATGATTTCAATTTGTTCTGACCCAACGCGAGGAGCGCGTGAGAGAAGAGAAAACAATCTTCAGGTGGTATCTTCTGATTCTCTTAAATTTGAAGAAGGTTATGGACAACGCCCTTCTTACCATGATGACAATCGAAGAGGAAGGCAAGTTGCGCCGCCATTGCAGAATAGAACAGGAACGGTAAACCTTGCCAATCCTGTCCAAAGATCATCTAAAGGAACCGGGTATCCTTCACCTCCTAGGAGAAAAGACCCCTCAAATGATTTAGACTATTCACGGCGAAGAAATTCAAGATATAGATAGAGGTACTTTCATGCGTATTGTTTTGTCGGGTGGCGGCACTGCTGGCCATATTAATCCTGCGCTTGCTTTAGCAGAGGTTCTTCAAGAACAAGGTCATGAAGTATTTTATGCAGGCACTCCAAATGGGGTTGAGGCTCGTCTTGTTGGGCAAACTACCATTCCTTTTCAGCCGTTTGAAGCAATGGGCTTTGATCGTGCAAAGCCTGCAACGCTCCCTAAAGCATTAGCTATTATTCAAAAAAGTACCAAAAAGGCAGTTGTTTGGTTTGAGCAGCTTAAGCCTGATGTGGTTGTTGTGTTCGGCGGATATGTCTGTTTGCCAATTGGTCGCGCGGCAAAAAAGCTTTCGATTCCACTGGTTGTTCATGAGCAGAATTCTGTCATGGGTATAGCAAACAAGTACCTTTCAAAATCTGCAACAAAGGTTGCTCTTACCTATGAAGATGCAGGTTCAGCTATTTCCGAAAAAGAAAAAATAGTAGTAACTGGAAATCCTGTTCGCTCTTCAGTTTTTGTCTCAACGCGCGAACAGGGAAGAGAAATGCTCGCTATTCCTCTTGATGCCAAGATGCTTTTAGTGTTTGGAGGTAGTTTAGGCGCTCGCCACCTCAATACGGCAATTGCTTCTATGAAAAAAGAGCTTCTTGCCATTGAAAACTTATATATTGTTCATATCACTGGTCCAAAAGAATTGGAAACAGTAGAAAAGCAGCTTTCATTAACTGAAGAAGAGAAAAAACGCTATCAAGTCATGGGCTATCAAAATCGTATGGGTGAAACCATGGCGGCGTGCGACGTGGTTGTTTCTCGCGCAGGTGCTACTTCATTAGCAGAAATATCGGCACGCTGCATTCCTGCAATTCTTGTTCCTTTTCCTTACGCTACTGCCGATCATCAAACAACGAATGCGCGTTCGTATGTTGAAAAGGGAGCGGCGCTTATGATGCCGGATGATTGCGTTGAGACAGACGAATTCAAAAACATGGTTCTCAATTTAATTACCGACGAAGACGCAAAAGAGGCAATGCGTAAAGCAGCTGCTTTATTTGAAACGGAAAATGCTGCTGCCAAATTGGCAGATGTTGTGATTAATTCCGCTATTAAGTAGCAATTAGCTACAATAATGGGTCGGATTAGAAAGGCATTTTGGTGAATAACTACATGAAGAAAATTCATTTTATCGGTATTGGCGGCGTAGGAATGAGTGGAATTGCGCTGGTAGCCAAGAATCAAGGAATGGCAGTATCGGGTTCAGACTTAAAAGAGAGTCGTTATACTGAACAACTTCGTGATGCAGGTATTAAGGTGTTTATTGGTCAGAAGGCTGAGAATATTTCTGCAATAAATCCTGATATCGTAGTTGTTTCAACCGCTATTCTTGAAACAAATCCAGAATTAATTGCAGCAAAAGAGGCAAACATCGAAATATATCATCGTGCTCAAATGCTTGCTCACCTTGGTGTCGGAAAAAAGACCTTAGCAGTTGCAGGTACTCATGGAAAAACCACTACTTCTTCCATGGTTGCCTCTACCCTTGACGCGCTAGGCTTAAATCCAACCTTTCTTATTGGAGGCATAGTTCGCGCATACGGCTCTAATGCTCATAGCGGTGATGGTGAATACTATGTTGTTGAAGCAGACGAATCGGATAAATCCTTTACTTATTTGAGCCCTGCTTCTGTCTTGATTACTAATATCGAAGCCGACCACCTTGATCATTACGATGATCTCAATGAGATTTATTCACTTTTTTATGACTTTATGTCTTCAACTCCAGAGAGCGGCTCGTGTGTAGTATGTGGCGAAGACAAGCCACTGGTTGAGCTTGCAAAAAAGACTGGCCGAAAAGTTTATACGTATGGCTTTGGCGAAGGCCACGATACTGGAGTGTTTGATTATGTTCCAAAGGGTGTTTCAACATCCTTTACGGTAGTGCTGCCTAACGGTCAAAAGCTTGCTTGCTCTTTAAAGCAGAATCCAGGAAGTCATAACGCCCTTAATGCTGCGGGTGCTCTTACCCTTTTGTGGTCAGAAGGTATCGATATGGAGCGTGCAGCTCAGGCACTTTCAGACTTTGGTGGCGTAAAGAGGCGCTTTGACTTAGTAGGAGAAGTAAACGGAATTACCATTGTTGACGATTACGCTCATCATCCTACTGAAATTGCGGCAACTATTGCCGCAGCAAAGGCTTTGTCATTCAATCGTGTTCATGTGGTATTCCAACCTCATCGCTATTCCCGCGTGAAGCTCTTTACGGAATACCTAAAAGATGAATTTGCTCATGCGTTCGATATGGCAGACCAAGTTACCTTCATGAACGTATACTCTGCGGGAGAAACACCAGTTCCGGGTGTTTCAGGAGCAACTTTTATGCAAACGGTTTTAGATAACCCTTGTCATCCAGAGAATATTCAGTATGTTGGCAAGCGCCTTGAGGTAGTTCCCTATTTGGTATCGCAGGCCAAGCCAGGTGATTTGATTCTTACGCTTGGTGCAGGAGATGTTACTACTATTGGCCCTGAGTTATTGAATAGCTTAAAAGAGCAGGGAACAGAGGATTAATAATGGCAGCTCGTCACGCTTCAGATTTAGAGCTCCTTGCTTTTGATGAGGAGTTCAAGGGCGATGTGCGTCTCAATGAGCCAATGTCAAAACATACGACCTATCGCATTGGTGGTCCTGTTTTAGCGTATGCGGAAGTCTTTACTATTGCTGCTCTCAATAAGATTCTCTCTATTTGTAAAGAAGAAGGATTGGACTGGGTTGCAGTAGGAAAAGGTTCTAATCTTTTAGTTAGTGATGAAGGTTTTCCTGGTGTTGTAATTTCCTTATCGGGAGAATTTCGTAACTGGAAATTCGATGACGAAAAGGGGCAGGTAACGGTAGGTGCAGGCACTATCCTTTCTCGTCTAGTGCAAGAGGTGTTCCATCGAGGATACTCTGGAATGGAGTTTGCGGTTGGCACACCAGGAACAGTAGGTGGCGCATTGTTTATGAATGCGGGCACTAAAGATGACTGGATTGGAAGCCGTGTTGTTTCAGTGGTAACCCTGTCTCCGTCGAAAGGTTTAAAACGGTATCTTTCCAGAGATATTCTCTGGGAGAAACGATCAACCTCTTTTTCTCCTGATGAGGTTATTGTGGAATGTGAGCTCAAGTTAAAGCCTTCTCTTTCAAGTGCAGTAAATGACAGAATGAAAAGTCTTTTGGAAGCTCGTCGCGCATCTCAGCCTCTCAATTATCCATCGTGTGGAAGCGTATTCCGCAATCCAGAAGGATATTCAGCAGGCTCGCTTATTGAAAATGTAGGATTAAAGGGTTTTAGCCAGGGTGGCGCTGAAATATCCGAGAAGCATGCTAACTTTATCGTTAACAAAAACGGTGCTACTGCTCAGGATGTACTAACGCTTATTCGACTTGCCCAAAGTAAGGTGAAAGAACAATATGGCATTGAACTCCAGACAGAGGTCCGGCTCTTGGGATTCTAAGCCTGCCGGCTCTCGTCAGGGTTCGACTGGAAGAAGAGCTAATCCGGTAAAAGGCTCTTCAAAAGGTCGTTCGGTTCAAATATCAAATCAATCACGCTATACTGGCGGATTTGGAAACTCGTCTTACACGAGCGCTTCCGCACGCCAAAAATCACCTGTGCGAAATACCCCTCGAAAAACATCTCCCTCTTTTCAGAATTCCTCTGGTCAAATGCGAGGGGGACAAAACGCCAATTCTTCTTTTGGAAACTCTTATTCGCGAAAACAATCACAGAGATCTCCTTACCAGGCATCTGATTATTCTCGCGCAAATTATTCTTCCCGAAGCACCCAGGTAGGTAACCGTGGTTTTCAATCTCAGGTACCTTCTCGATCACAGTTACCTCGAGGTAAAAAACCTTCAGTAAGTGGATATCGGGTGCCCGATTATCCTGCTGGCTACAATCAGGCTTCTTACGACAGAGGAGAGGGGCCAGTAGTAGGAAGGGTAGCTCGAGAACCTTTCCCGCAAAAGAAAAAAGGAATTCCTTTTGTGGGAAAGATTGCAATAATGATTGCGATCCTGGCTTTAATTATTGGAATAATTGCATACACTTTTGTAAATTCAGACAGCTATCGTATTAAATCTATCACGGTTGAAGGCTGCGAACATCTCACTAATCAGGAAATGACAAACCTTGCTTCTATTCCTGAAAATTCAACGTTGTTAAACATTAACGAAGCAGAGATTGTTTCAAATTTGAAACATGATCCTTGGATTCGTGACGCTCATATTGAACGTCAATTCCCTGATGGGTTAAAGCTTGTTGTTGAAGAACGAGAAATTTGTGCGGTGTGTGATGTGGTGGTTGATAGTTCAGACACTACTGAAACATGGGCTTTAGCATCCGACGGCATGTGGTTAATGAAAATTCCAGCGAAGGATAGCCCCGAAGCTTCTTCAGTTGCTCCTAAGATCTATGAGGATGTTGAAAATGTATTAAACATCAAGGGTGTTCCGTATGGAACTACTCCAGTAGCGGGAGAGTTTTGTTCTAATGCGAACATATCGAATGCCCTCAGCATCATCGATGGCCTTTCAACAAGTCTCTCAGAACAGGTTAAATCGGTAACTGCGTCGAATAGTGATTCAACAACGTTGACGCTTAAAAATGGAGTTGAAATAGCGTTTGGTGATTCAAACGACATTCGCGAGAAAGAACGAGTTTGCTTGGAGCTTCTCAGTAAATATGAAAATCAAATTGCTTACATCAACGTTCGAGTGGTTAATAAACCAGTCTGGCGCTCTTTTTAATATGCATAAAACGTGTTTTGTTTTGCAATCGTCCTTACCTTGTGTAGAATATACAACGTATATGTTCTAATACGTATACTCCCAGGCTACAAATGAAAACAACCCGAAAGCGAGCAAAATAATGCAACAGATTCATGGCTCTGATAATCTCGCAGTTATTAAAGTTGTAGGTGTTGGTGGCGGCGGAACTAATGCGGTAAACCGCATGGTTGAAGCTGGTGTTAAAGGTGTTGAATTTATCGCAGTTAACACTGACCGTCAGGCACTTATGCTTTCTCAAGCAGATAAAACCATCCATATTGGTGAAGAAATTACCCGAGGCTTAGGTGCTGGCGCAAATCCTGAGGTTGGTTGCCAGGCAGCTGAGGAGTCTCGTGACGAAATTCGTCAGGCTCTTGCTGATGCGGATATGGTATTTGTTACCGCTGGTGAAGGTGGCGGAACTGGTACTGGCGCAGCTCCAATCGTTGCAGAAATTGCTCGTGAAGAAATTGGTGCTTTGACTGTTGGTATTGTTACTAAACCATTTAGCTTTGAGGGTCGTCTTCGTCGTAATCAGGCTGAGCAGGGTATTGATTTCCTTTCTCAGAAAGTTGACACTTTGATTGTTATTCCTAACGATCGTTTGCTTGAGATTGTTGACAAAAAGACTTCAATGCTCGACGCATTCCGTATTGCAGACGACACACTCCGTCAAGGTATTCAGGGTGTTACCGACCTCATCACTATTCCAGGCTTAATTAACTTGGACTTTGCAGACATTCGCACTGTTATGAAGGATGCTGGTACTGCAATGATGGGTATTGGTATTTCTTCAGGTGACTCTCGTGCCCTTGATGCAGCTCAGCAGGCTATCAATTCTAATTTGCTTGAAGCTTCCATCGCAGGCGCATCACGCATCTTGTTCTCCATTGCAGGTGGTCCTGATTTAGCTCTTTCTGAAGTTGACGAAGCTGCACGAGTTGTTGAATCTTGCGCTGATGAAAACGCAAATATTATTTATGGTCAGATTGTTGATCCTGAAATGGGTGAATATATTCGCATTACCGTTATCGCAACAGGCTTTAAAGCAAACGCTTCTCAGTCTTCAATGGACTTTGGTCGTCGTGATAACATGTTTGCTCCTACTGCTAATCAGCAGAGCCCTTATAGCTACAACAACAATCCTGCTCCACAGCAGAAGTATACTCAGCCTCAGCAGAACTATGGCGCAGCAACCCCTCGTTTTGCTGATGAAGACTACATCCCAGATTTCTTGAAGCGTCAGTAGTCTTTTGTAATTAAGGTTTGAAATGAAGTCGACCCTCGATTTGCCAGTACCTACTTTGGCCGAGGGTCGTTTTGCGTCTATTTCTCTCTATACGGATGAGCAGTTGTTCGCTCAAACAGGAATCCGTATTGGCTTTACTACTCGTCAGGGAGGGGTAAGTACGGGTCCTTATGACTCGCTTAATTTAGGAAGTCATGTAAACGACGATTTAGCGTGTGTTGAGAGCAACCGCAATCTACTTAAAACGGCAGTTGGTTTTTCGACGGCTGGGTTAGTGGTACCAAATCAGGTTCATGGTGATGCTTCTTTATTCGTTGATTCTAGCGATATTTCTGCTGTGCAAGAGGCTGCGAGCAAAGGGATCGACGCGCTTATACTGGCTGTTCCGCAAGTAATGGGACTTCTCTGCTTTGCGGATTGTGTTCCCGTAATACTAGTGCTTCCAACTGGGTTGGTTGCTGTTGTTCATGCGGGATGGCGCGGTGTTGAAAATGGCATTTCAGCAAAAACGCTTCAACGAATGATTGATTGGGAATGGGAGAGATATAAAACTGTCCATACTTCAATTCCAGCTGAGCAGTTTTCCTCAAAACTTGTGCAAGGTGCTAATGTTTACATAGGCCCTCATATTCATGGTGAGTGTTTTGAGACGAGTGAAGAAATACGCAATCATTTTGTAAAGAAGTTTGGTCAAGAATGTGCTCTTGATCAAAGGCATGTAATTTTGGAAAAGGCGCTTATGGTTCAGCTTGAACAACAAGGCGTTAGTTCTCAGCGTATTGTGTCGCTCAATAAATGTACGGTTTGCAATAACCATGAATTCTTTTCTTACCGTGGCCAGGAAGGTATTGCGGGCCGCCATGGAGCATTTGCTATTCGTACGCAATAAATAATCTAGGAGATGGTTGTATGAGTACTGCAACTCGTTACCAGCGTCTTCGCAAAGAGCTTGATTCTCAATGTAGGAACGTGGGAAGAGAGCCTGAAGAAGTAACTTTGCTTGCGGTTTCTAAAACAGTAGATATTGATCAGGTTGAAATTGCTATTTCGGCAGGAGCACACGCATTTGGCGAGAACCGTCCTGATGAACTTTTACGTAAAAAAGCTGCTTTTCCGCAGGAAGAGTGGCACTTTATTGGTAACATTCAATCTCGTCGAATTGGAGATATTGTATCAGCTGCCGATTTAATTCATTCGGTATGCAAAGAGTCCCATTTGGCAAAAATTGACAAAGCAGCGTGCGAGCAGGGAAAAGTTCAGAAAATTCTTCTTGAGGTGAACGTTTCAGGAGAAGAGTCAAAAAGTGGCTTTTCTGCTGATGAAGTGTACGCTGTCTTGCTTGCCGCAGCGTCTTTTGAACATGTGGAGGTTTGCGGTTTGATGACTATGGCTCCTCGCAGCGATGAGGATGCTGTGTTATTTACTTTTTCGGGTTTGAAGGCTTTGAAAGAGGAGCTTCAGCAGAAACTTGATGAACAGCAGGTAGGAATCACTTTGTCAGAGCTTTCTATGGGCATGACAGAAGACTGGAAAACTGCAGTTGAATACGGAAGCACTTGCATTCGCTTAGGACGTGCAGTTTTTGACGATTCTTTTGAATAAGAGAGGTTTTTAATAATGGATTTTCCTCGTCCTCAGTTTTCGCCGAGCAACCTTATTGGCGATCTGAAAGACCGATTTTCTGGTTCTCGCAATCAGGAACCATACGACGACTATTACGAAAACGAATACTATGAAGGCTATCCTGAGGTAGGTGACTACGACGTATATACGTATGACGAAGACGAACAGCGCTCGGGCGGTAGCTTTGGAAGAACTACTTACGTGCGAACCGATAGCTATGGAGTGCGTTCTCCTCGTTTAGTAAGTGCCGAAGATGTTCGCGCTACAACTTCAGCGTACGGCGTTGAACCTTCCTATTCTCAGGTATCGGACTATGCACAAAAACCTCGAGAAGCTTCTAGTCCTGCTGCTCAGCGTATTGCTGCAATGGGCCAGTCTGCTCGTGAGAGTCTTTCAAATATTTCACCTTTTTCGCGAAAGCAAAATCAAGCAAATTCTTATGCGCCTCTTGATGCGGAATATGACGATTTTCAAGACGAAATTGAAGAAATGGCAACTCCTGCTTCTTCTCTTAACGACTTTACTTCGGCTTTCCAGAAAGATTCTGGTGTAGCGAAGCCTACCGTGTCAAGTTCGTCCCAATCTAATGTTACCAAAGGTATTTTTGGGGCTCAGCTTGAGCCTAACCGTAAATCTGCAGGACTTGATAATCTCTTTACTCCAACTGATACTGGCTTGAATGCACCTGCTCAAACTGTTGCATCGAGCGGAGGGTCTTCATATGGCCCTCAGAGTAATTCAGGTAAAACGGAAGCGCTTTATTCGTCTGATTACACGAATCCAGTATATGGTTCTGGCAGAGAGTTTTTTGTTATGCGTCCTGTTGACTTCAGTGAAGCAGAAGGCATTGTGCTTAACCTTCGCCAAGATAAGATTGTGGTGCTTGATTTTAAAACCGCCAATCCTGATTTGACTAAGCGTATCTTGGATTTTTCTTTTGGTGTTATTGCAGCCTTAGAGGGTCATATTGAATGCTTGGAAGCAAAAGTGTTTGTTATGACGTTAGGATCTTCATTAACTCTTGAAGAGCGCCATAGAGTTCGCAGACAAGGGGTTATGTAGGCTCTCTGCATTTATAGTGCCTCTTTTCAAAAAAAAGTTTGAGTCGCTATACTGTTTCTAAAGTGTTGGAAGCGCTGATTTGGTGCCGTTTGAGAAAAAGGTTTCTTGTGAGTCTTGCGTATATTCTCGTAACATTAGCTGATACCTACTCGATGGTAATCTTTGTGTACGTTTTGATGTCTTGGATTCCAATGAGTGAAGGCATAATTGCCGATATTTATCAGGCGTTAGGTAAAATTTGTGACCCATTTTTAGACATATTTAAACGTATTATTCCGCCAATTGGTATGATTGACGTAAGCCCAATTGTGGCATTGTTAGTACTTCAGTTTGGCGTGCGTTTTATCGCTGGTATAATTTTGTAGATATTAATCGCAGAAAACGATTAAAGGGGAGATTATGGCAATTACTGCTGAGGATATTCAAAACCAAACATTTAGCATTGACCGTCGTGGCTACAATGTAGACGAGATGGATGTATTCTTGGAGCGTGTTGCTCAAGAGGTTGATGCGCTTAATAACGAAATTGCTTCTTTGCGTCAGCAGCTTGCAGAAATGTCAAGCTCTCCTGCTGTTCAGGCAGAGCCAACAATTATGCAAAACGCAGATTTGGCTGCTAAAGATGCTCGAATTGCTGAACTTGAGCGTCGTCTTGAAGAAAAATCAAGCGATGATAGCGTTATTGCTCAGGCTTTGATTGTTGCTCAGCGCACAGCTGATGAAATTATTTCTAAGTCTAAGGCTGAAGCTGAACAGACTCGTCGTAATGCCGAAGAAGAGGCTCGTCGTATTCTTGACAAAGCAGGTGCTGAAAAACAGCGTGTTGTTGAGCATATTAATGATCTTAACGAAAGCCGTGAGCAAATTCGTATCCAGTATCAGGATTTGCTTAAGGAATTCATTACCGTTGCAACACAGCGTTTAACTGAAATTGGTGGAGATATTACCGAAGGCTTTTCCATGCCAGAGTTGAGCGATGACTCAGCAGATCAGTATGTGGATTCTTCTGCAAATAGCGTTAAGTGGGAGCCAGCAACCGCAACTGCAACCTATACAACCCCAACCGTAAATCCGGTTGTTTCTGCTCCAGCTGCACCAAAGCCAAGTGCTTCTTCTAAGGATTTGTCTGGTTATGGCGCCGCTGATGATTCCTTCTCTTTTGATGAGATTGATTAAGGATTAAGATTTCCGCTTTTGTTAAAGACGGAAGGTAGCGAATCGACTGTAAAAAAAGAATAGCGGATAAAAAAGTGGGCTTATAGGACAAAACGTGTGCTCACTAATCCGAAATAGGTTAATAAAAAAGCGCCCTTGGGATAGAAATTTTCATCTCCAGGGGCGTTTGCTTTTAAGAGCGAATCTATAAGCCGGGTTCTGTTATTGGCAACCATTTATCTCGACTGCTTGTCACCAAGCAGCTCTAGCGCGCAACCCGAATGCACGGAAAGGCAACCGTATAGCATTCCTATTTGCGTTTGCTCCAGATGGGGTTTACCAAGCTACATTGTTACCAATGCACTGGTGCGCTCTTACCGCACCGTTTCAGCTTTTCTCTTGTAGTGGCAGCCTTATGCTGTTTGTGCAAGAGAGTTTTCTTTTCTGTGGCACTTTCCGTCAGGTCACCCTGCCCAGCCGTTAGCTGGCATCTTGCCTTTGGGAGCCCGGACTTTCCTCATGCGTAGCACGCGATTGCCCGATTCGCTCTCTGGGTATTCTAGCAAATAAATGTTTGTTTTTAGCGAAGAGGGGATAGGAAGATGGTAAGAGTGTGATAAGAGGTACACTCTATCTACTCAAATAATCGAAGTACGTTAGATTAGAAATGTGTATCACTAATACTATCTTAAACAGAAAAAGGATTGAATGAATACTGCTTCAAAATCAAAACGATGCCTCATAGTGGGTGCGGCTCCAGCTACTGATACTCTTCTCCGTGTCTTGCTCGAGAGATATACGTTTGACTGCATTATGGCGGTTGATGGAGGATACCAGCTTCTTGATGTAGTGGGAGTGAAACCAACGATTGTCTTTGGTGACTTTGATTCTCTTGGTTATATTCCTGAGGGTGAAACAGTAGAGGTTTTTGACACCCATAAAGACTTTACCGATATGGATTGGGCATTATATAAAGCCGAAACAATGGGTTTTGATGATGTGGTTATGTACGGAGGTCTTTCGGGAAGACTTGATCATTCGGTAGGTAACTTACAGCTGATGGTGAGAAGTGCTTTGCATGGAATGAGGGTTTGGGGTATATCTGACAATCAGGTGGTAGTAAGTCTAGTTGCTCCAGGCATGCTCTCGATGCTTGCGTTCGAAAAAGGTTGCAGCGGAACCGTATCGGTTTTATCTTTTAGTGATGTATGTACAGGAGTCACTGAAACTGGATTCGAATATGGTATTTGTGACGGAAAATGCATTAATTGTGCGCTTTGGGGAATTTCGAATGAATTGATTGAACAATACGCCGAAATATGGCTTGAAGAGGGCTCGCTTCTAGTGTTTTTTCCTTTTGAAGTATTAGAGAACGTATCGTACGGAAGAGACGGTCACCGTTTATGATTTTTGGCTTGAAAGGTTGCAAAGGACAATAGCCCCAATCACACAGAGAATTCCTGCAAGTGATAAATACGTAAGCAACTCGCTGAAACAGAAGATACCAATAATCGTTGCAACAATTGGCTCTACCGTTGCAATAATAGCTGCTTTTGATGCTTCGGTTGTTTTAAGACCAAGGGTATAGCAGAGAAAAGGAACGACGGCTGTAATAAGAGCAGTGAGGATAAAGAACCCGCAAATAAACAGAGGGTCGGTATTTGTCATTATTAGATTAAGAGCTTCAAGAGGTTCGCAAATACATAAACCTCCTATTCCAGCAATAGTGAATGTATACGCAGTAACAGTGTAGGGCGAATATTTTCGCAATGCATACGTTCCTAAAATGCTGTAAAGGCCATAACCTAATCCGGAACACAGTCCCACAATAAGACCAAAGGGGCTGAGTGCGCCGCCAAATCCCGAAGTAAAGACACATCCTAAAAATGCAAGTACTAATGCGATTAGTTTTTTGGGCGTGATGCGCTCTTTGAAAAGGATGGCGCTGAGCATCATTACCCAAATAGGAGAGGTGTAAAGCAGGATTGCTGCTGTGCTCAAACTCGTGATCTCAAGAGCAGTGTAGTAACAAACAGTAAAGAATAATACGCTGCCTAAGCCAAGTCCAAGAAAGAGAGGAATGTCGTTTCTTGCAATTCCTTTTTGTTTGGGGTCCGCTTTTTTCATGATGATCAAAAAGACTACGCCCGCAAGAAAGAGGCGAATCGCTGCAATTTGAAAGGGGTTAAATCCTTCATTTCCCAGAAATCGAGTAAAGAGACCCATGGTGCCCCAAAATATGCCTGCAACGATAATGAGAATAGTTCCGTATTTTTTCATAGGAGTAACTAGATACCTCTCTTGCTGTATTGCCCTTTACTTTAGGGTAAATACCTATCTCTGGGTAGGAAAAGATTTACAATGGGCTAATATGTGAGAGTAAAGGGGAGCTTTTTGTATAGCGCGAAAGGCTGAGAGGGAGCACAGCTCCGACCCACAGAACCTGATATGGGTAATTCCATCGGAGGGAGAATTATGACCCAAATTGATAAAGCACGTGCAGGAATTGTAACTCCAGAAATGGAAATTGTAGCACGTAAAGAACAACGTGATCCTGAAGAGATTCGTCTTGCTGTAGCTCGTGGAGAGATAGCAATCCCTGCTAATGTAAACCATACTTCTCTTAATCCTGAAGGAGTAGGTAATGGGTTGCGTACAAAAGTAAACGTAAACTTGGGCATTTCAGGTGACTTGATTGACTATGATGTTGAGTTTGAGAAAGTAAAAGTGGCTCTTGAGCTAGGCGCTGAAGGCATTATGGATTTGTCTAATTCAGGCAAAACACGAGATTTTCGCCAAAAACTTATTCAGATGTCGCCTGCAATGATTGGCACTGTTCCTATGTATGACGCAATTGGCTATCTTGAAAAGCCTTTAATTGACATTACGGTTGATGATTTTCTTGAGGTAGTACGTGCTCATGCTGAAGATGGTGTTGACTTTGTAACTATTCATGCGGGAATGAATAGAAGAGTTATCGATTCATTTAAAGAAACAGGGCGCTTAATGAATATCGTCTCTCGTGGCGGCTCCCTAATTTTTGCTTGGATGGAAGCAACAGGAAATGAAAATCCTTTTTATGAGTATTACGATGAATTCCTTGATATCTTGCACGAATACGATGTGACTATTTCTCTGGGAGATGCTATGCGTCCTGGTTCAGGATATGATGCTTCTGATGCGGGCCAAATTGCCGAGTTAATTGAGTTGGGCAAACTTACTAAGCGCGCATGGGATAAAGGTGTTCAGGTCATGGTTGAGGGTCCAGGCCATATGGCTATGGATGAGATTGCAGCAAATATGAAGTTGCAGAAAAGACTCTGCCATAATGCTCCTTTTTATGTCCTTGGTCCTTTAGTAACCGATATTGCTCCTGGATATGATCATATTACAGCAGCAATTGGAGGTGCTATTGCTGCTTCTTCAGGTGCAGACTTCCTTTGCTACGTTACTCCTGCTGAGCACTTACGTCTTCCTGATGAAAAAGACGTACGAGAAGGTTTAGTTGCTACAAAAATTGCTGCTCATGCGGCGGATATTGCTAAAGGTATTCCTGGTGCGCGCGATAGGGATAATCGCATGAGCGATGCTCGTCGTCGTTTTGATTGGGAAGAGATGTTTAGTTTGGCGCTTGATCCGGTAAAGCCACGTGAATACTTCGAAAGCGCACCTCCTTCAAATGAAAATACATGCACTATGTGTGGAAAGATGTGTGCTGTTCGTACGGTAAATAACATCATGGATGGTCTGACTATCGACTTGGGCGAAGAAATGCGTTATCGAAAATAACTCTGTATTGTTAGTTATAACAATGGTGCGATATCTGCTCAATTATGGCCGAGAGCTGAAATAAAAAGAGGAATGAGGCTTACGTGGAAAGCGTTTTAACGATAGCTGGTTCTGATACTTCAGGAGGGGCAGGTATACAGGCAGACTTGAAGACTATGAGTGCTTTAGGTGTTTATGCTCAGTCTGCTGTTACCGCTCTTACTGCACAAAACACGTTAGGTGTCCAGGGAATATCCGCAGTTGAACCAGACTTTCTTCGCCAGCAAATAGAGAGTGTTTTTTCTGATATCACGCCTCAGGCGGTAAAGATTGGAATGATTCCAACCCGTGAGCTTGTGAGTGTGGTGGCTGATTGCCTTGAGGTTTATAAGCCTTCAAAGGTGGTGCTTGATCCGGTTATGGTGGCAACGAGCGGTTCGTCTTTGTCTAATAGTGATTCGGTGAGAGCGCTTGTTGATCGCTTGGTTCCCTTAGCAACGATGCTGACGCCAAATATTCCTGAGACTGAAGTGTTGCTTGAATATACGGATTATTACGAGAAAAACTCTTCTCGTACGCTAAAAACGGAAGATGATATACAGCATGCTGCACAAGCCCTTTTGAGCCTTGGTTGTCAGAGTGTGCTCATTAAAGGGGGGCACGCAGTCAATGATGCAAATGATTATTATCTTGACCAAGAGGGCCAATCGTATTGGTTAAGAGCTGTGCGAGTTGACACTAAAAACACCCACGGAACTGGCTGCACTCTTTCGTCTGCTATAGCATCTTTTCTTGCGAAGGGAAACTGGCCTATTGTTGCAGCTCATAAAGCTAAGGGCTATTTAACAGGAGCTCTTAGCTCAGATTTTTCATTAGGAAAGGGAAATGGTCCAGTAAATCACTTGTGGGGACTTCATTTATCCGAAGCACAATTTGCAAAGGAGATTGCATTAAAAGCAACTATCGAAAAAGCATAGATGTTTGCGGGCTTCAGCTCTTTTGATGGTTGTGTCGCGTTGAGTGAGAGCTGCGCTTTCTTTAAGCAGGTGTAATCGAGCTGAACTTAATCTAACTGAGTTTAATCGAAAAAGTGAGGCCTGAAGTGCTTTGCGTATTCAAGAAGGGCTCTTCGTTCGCAAGGAATACGCTCTTGGTACACTTCGTCTAAGAGCTCGTGAAGAACATTGCCAATTTGCGGACCTTGAGGAATACCTAATGCGAGTAAATCATCTCCTTTGATGGGAAGATCTTTTACTGAGAACACGGCCTCTTCTTCAATCATTGCCGTAAAAAGCGCTTCGATAGTAGCAAGGCGTGATACTATTTCTTCAACACACCACGGCGCATGAGCTTTTGCGTCTGCGGTCATCAAATCAAGCATAGTGCGAAATAACTGTTCATCGTTTTCTAGTTTGTTGTAAAGCTTGCGAATTGACTTTTTGGTTGGGATAGGTCGTGTTTCGTGATGTTGTACAAGAAGTTCTAAATTATGCGCCATTTTCTTAGAGAAGCGAAGTTTAGTGCCATATTTCTTTGCAACCAAAGCTCCTAAAGAAGGATGGCCGGTCATATGACCAACTTGCTTTTCGTCAAGGGTGAAGGTTTCTGGTTTTCCTATATCGTGAAAAAGTGCGGCCCACCTATTAAGCGGAATGGGTTTCGTGAGGCTAACGGTACGTGCTGTATGTTCGAGAATATCAAGATGATGCCATTTGCTTTGTTGTGAAAAACCTTTCATTAAAAGAAGCTCAGGAATAATAATTCCTAAGATATCTACGTAGGTATTAAGTGTTTGTTCAATATATGGACCGCAAAGCATCTTGGTGAATTCGGCTTGGATTCGTTCAGGAGCAACGTGATTGAGCAGCTCTTTTAATGCGTGAGCACCTTTTTCGGTGTTTTCTTCTAAAGCGAATCCCGTTTGAGCGCAAAAACGTAAGGCTCTCATGATGCGCAGAGGGTCTTCGGTAAAACGGTCTATGCTGTTGCCAACGCATCTGATTTGTTTTTCTTGTAAGTCTTCTAGGCCACCACAAAGATTCAATAGCCCTCTTTCTGGATGATACGCAAGCGTATTGATGGTGAAGTCACGGCGAAAAACATCCTCATCAATTGTATCTACGAAGATGACCGAATCAGGATGGCGATAATCTCCGTAAACGCCTTCTTTTCTGAAAGTGGTAATCTCGCACGAAAAACAATCCCTTAAAGCGGTGATAGTTCCGTGCTTAATGCCTGTTTCCTTAATGGTGAAACCGGTGTTTTTGAGAAGATCCTTTGTTGTTTGCCAATGAGCGGCGGTTGCAATATCAATATCGGGTGATATTTCTCCGAGCAGAAAGTCGCGAACATAACCGCCAATAATCCACGTTTCGTAGCCTTCGGCCTCAAGAAGATTAATTACTTCCAGGGCATGTTTCGGAAGAGGAATAAACGTGTTTTCGGGAAATGAAAGACAACTGCCGATAAGAGAATCGGCAGTTGAGCGTTGTGATGTATTTACAAAGGTTCTCTTCATAGAGACAGGATACTATGTTTTAAGGTCCTTTCCAAACGGGAGAGTTCCTTTTCGTAGTTTTTTGTTCTTAAAGAAACGAGCTTGATTTTCCCGTCCAAACAGGAGCGCGCTTTTGCTTTAACGGCCCGTCCAAACAGGAGCGCGTTTTTCGGCAAAAGCAGTCGAGCCTTCAATTGAGTCTTCGCTGTGATGGGTGATATCCATGTATTTATCAAGAATCTCCCATCCTTTAGAAGGGTAGATACTTTCTGTTCCTAAGGTTTCATAAAGAGTGCGTTTTGAGTACTGAATTGCTAAAGGAGCTCCCAATGCAATCTTTTCGGCAAGCTCAAGTGCTTTGTCAAGAACGTCTTCTTCAGGAACTACATGATTGATAATGCCCCATTGATGTGCAGTGTTTGCATCTATAGGCTCTGCGGTGAGAAGCAATTCATTAGCGAACTTGACAGGAATATGCTGGCCAATGCGAAGAAGGCTTCCGCCACCTGCAGCAGTGAGACCAACTCGTGGCTCAGGGAAGCCGAAGATTGAATCATTGGCACAAACTGCTAAATCGCAGGAAACAACAATTTCTAATCCGCCGCCAAGGCACTTTCCTTTTACCGCAGCAATAAGGGGTTTATCCCAATACTTGCGCGTCATACAAGCAAAGCCCCAATCTTCCTTTCCTTCAGGAAGCTTATTGATCCCTTTCGAGATTTCTTTCAAATCTGATCCAGCGCAAAAAACATCCCCGTTGTTGGTTAAGATGCATGCGCGAAGATTGTCGTTTGTATCCCAGTATTCCAGTGCTTGAGCTAAGTCTTCACACATTTGATTGTTAACCGCATTTTTTGCTTTTGTGCGGTTGAGGGTAATGATGAAAGCGTTGCCTCGCTCTTCGGTGATAATAGTCTCGAATTCCATTACTCCCCCCTTTGGGCTAATGGGAATGATCCCCTTTGATTCCTATATTGAAAAATAATAACCTTCTGATGAGGAGTAATTTGAAGAATTTAAGCCACTTTTGTAATGTTTATTCTTGCAATCTCTTTATAAAACTTGCTTATAATGCAAGAGAGATAAAGATAGATTTAGTGCGTACTATTCTTGGGTAAGGTTTTCATGATTGACGAGATTCATATTAAGAATGTTGCATTGATACAAGATGCTTTTTTTCAGCCGTCACCAGGCCTTACCGTTATTACTGGTGAAACAGGTGCTGGCAAAACCGCTCTTCTAAACGCTATTAAATTATTAATGGGTGAGAGAAGCTCTTCTTCATATTTAAGGGAAGGGGCGCCTGAACTTCTTGTAGAGGGAAGGTTTTTTAGTAAGTCGGCAACCGTTTGTGATAAGCCTTCAGAAGAACTGCTCAATCACGAAACCGAGGAAGTAACTTTTCTTGAAAACTTTCCCGAGGAGCTGTTAGTTAAAAGAAGAATTAGCTCTAATGGCCGCTCGCGTGCTTATTTGAACGGGGAAATAGCATCCGCAAAAGATTTAGCGTCTGTAGTAGGATCGGAAATTGATTTATGCGGCCAGCATGAACAGCAACATCTTTTAAAGCCAGCGTATCAGCTCGACTGTTTAGATGCTTGGGGCAACACGCAAAAAGAGCTCAGTGCTTACCAGGAGGCTTACCTTGCGTACACGAGAGCCCAGAAGGAAAGAGATAATCTCGTTAAGCGCAACGAAGACAATCAGCTTGAGCTTGATAAAGCGCGCTTTGTAGTAGAGCGAATTGGTGAAGTAAACCCTCTTGTGGGAGAGTATGAAGCCCTTCTTGAAGAAATGCCGCGCTATGAGCATGGTGAAACGCTTTCGCAAAATGCGCATAGTAATCTTGATCTTATAAAAAGAGAGTCAGGAATATTGTCTCAAATTGAGCAGTTGCGTTCTTCAGTTCAAAGCATGGCTTCGCTTGACGAGTCCCTTAGCTCGCTTATTCCGCTTGTGGATGATAGTTATTATGCTCTTGAAGAGGTAAGCAGTCAGATTCATTCGTATGCATATTCGCTAGACTTCTCTTTTGAAGAACTTGAACAACGTCAGCAACGCATGAGTGAATTACAGGGGCTTATGCGGAGTTTTGGTTCTTCAATGGAGCAAGTTTTTCAAACGTTAGAAAGGAATCAGGCCATATTAATCGAGCATGATTCTTTAGATGAAATACTCGCACAGAAAGACCAAGAAGTTGCCTTGCTTAAAGCAAGTATGGAACAGAAAGCGCAAGACTTAAGTAGGGTACGCGCTAGCGCAGCCTCTCGGTTTGCTCAGGCAATTACCGAGCAGCTTATATTGCTTAATATGAAATCAGCTTCTGTTGTTCCTTGTTTTGAGGAATTGCCTCAAAGCCAATGGAGCGTGAAAGGTTCACAAAAATTTGAACTTCTTTTTGCTCCAGGAGAATCTCTTGAACCAGCAAGTCTGACCCAAATTGCTTCCGGTGGAGAAATCAGCCGCGTTATGCTTGCAATAAAAGTATGTATTGGTAGCGTTGATTTAGTAGACACTCTTGTCTTTGACGAAATTGACGCGGGAGTAGGCGGCCAAACAGCTCGTTTTCTTGGCCATGTGTTAAAGAATCTTTCAAAAACTCATCAGGTAATTGTTGTTACTCATTTGGCTCAGGTAGCTGCATTGGGCGATGTTCACTATTTGGTAGAAAAGTCTGAAGGAGCTACCATGCAAACTATCTTAAAACCGCTTTCGCATGAAAAAAGAATTGAAGAACTTGCGCGAATGCTTTCAGGAGAAATTACCGATCTCTCCCTTGCTCATGCAAAAGAGCTTTTAGGAGAGTAATTGTGCTGCAGATTGGATGTCATCTTTCCAGTTCAAAAGGGTATGCCTCAATGGCAGAAACGGCGCATTCTATTGGCGCAAATACTTTTGCTTTTTTTACTCGCAATCCAAGAGGTGGGTCGGCAAAAGCTATTGATCCAAATGATATAGAACGCTTTGATGCGCTTGCCAGGGATTGGGGTATTGCCACCATTGTTGCTCATGGTGCCTATACTGTGAATCCGTGTGCTGCAAAACCCCAGGTACGTGCTTTTGCGTTTGAAGCGCTGAGTGATGATTTGGCTCGTATGGAACATACTCCTGGTCAGTTTTTCAATATACATCCTGGTTCTCATGTTGGTCAGGGAGTAGAGAAGGGCATTGAGCTTATTGCTGAAGTGCTTAATGAAGTTGTAAGACCTGAACAGACCACTACGGTACTTCTTGAGACAATGGCAGGAAAGGGCAGTGAGGTTGGATCAACGTTTCAAGAGTTGGCTGCTCTTATCAATTCGGTTCATCCAGATATTCGCTCCCATATTGGTGTTTGCATGGATACGTGTCATGTTTGGGATGGAGGGTATGACATTGTTTCCAATCTTGATGGGGTTTTAGAAGAGTTTGATGATGTAATTGGCTTAGAAAAACTAAAGGCTCTCCACATCAATGATTCGCAAAATAAAAGAGGCTCCCACAAAGATAGACATGCCCGTATTGGAGAAGGCGAAATTGGCGCAGAGGCTCTTGGCGCTTTCGTTACTCACCCTTCTTTGTGCCATTTACCTATGATTCTTGAAACTCCAAATGAATTGTCTGGTTATGCAAAGGAAATAGCTTTCTTTAGGAATTTATATTCTTGCAATTAAAAACAGCCTTGTTTACTATGGAATTATCTTTTTTATCCCCTCTAACAACATCCCAACTCACAAATTATTTCGTTCTGTTTTTGTGTTGAATGTTGACCTATGCCTAAGGAGTACATGGTGAAATTCTTTTTAGATACTGCTGATCTTGCTGAAATTGAAGAAGCTGCAAGCTGGGGTGCAATCGCAGGTGTAACTACTAACCCTTCTTTGTATGCAAAAATTGGTGGCAAGCTTGAAGACTTTGAAAACCACATTAAGCGCATTTGCGACATCGTGGGTCCTGATTGCCCAGTATCTGCAGAAAGTGTTGCTATGACTCGCGATGAGATTATTGCAGACGGTCGTCGTTTGGCTGCAATTGCTCCAAACGTTGTAGTGAAAATCCCAACCTGTGTTGAAGGTCTTGCAGCAACAAAGGTTTTAGCTTCTGAGGGAATTCCGGTAAATATGACTCTTTGCTTTAGTGTTCCTCAGGCAATCCTTGCTGCACGTGCGGGTGCTCGCTATATCAGCCCTTTCATTGGTCGTTTTGATGACATTTCCGACGACGGTTTGGATCAGGTTGAAAACATCGTATGTGCAATTGCAAACTACGATTTCTCAGATTCTACCTGCAATGGTGAACAGGTTGAGATTATTGCCGCATCTATCCGCAGTGCAAATCATGTAACCCAGTGCGCTTTAATGGGCGCCGATATTGCAACCGTTCCTTTTGGTGTTTTGCAGAAGCTCGTTCAGCATCCTTTGACAGACCGTGGTCTTGATGCATTTATGAAGGATTGGGAGAAGGTGCAGAACGCATAAGTTCGCAACCTTGATTCGAAAAGGAAAGTAATTGACTTCACAAACATCATCTGAGGATGCGCTCTTGCTAGAAGAGCAAGAGCGCATCCTGGCTTCTATCAAAGCTGATATAGCAAACGAAGAGGCTCAAACAGAAGAAAAACCAAAACGAACTCGTACGCGAGCTCCAAAAAAAGCTGCTGAAGATACGAAAGAAGAGACACAAAAGAAGGCTGAAGCTAAGCCAAAAACTACGCGTCGTACTTCAAAAAAGAAGACTGAAGAAGTAGAGGTTAATAAGGGAACGGATTCTGTGGAAGCTCCTGTTTCTTCTCGTGAAGCAGAAGTAAAAGAATCCACTACAACCAAAGAAGCTGCTTCTCAGGCTAAACCTTCTCGTACTCGTCGTAGAAAAACTACACCAAAAGCAGAAGAGGTCCCAACCACTAATGTCACTGGTGAGGCTTTGGATAATGCTTTAAAGCCTGAGGGTGCTAAAGAGCCAGAAGTAAGCGAAGCTGCTAAAGAAGAATCTCAAGACAAGGAAAAATCTCAGAGCGTTTCGGAGCAGAATGTAACAAAAGAAGATTCCGATTCGTCAAAAGGTTCAGATTCTTCCGAACTAGAAGAGCCTAAAGAAGAAAAAGAGACTAAAGAGGAGAAAGATTCAAGAGAATCAAAAGATTCGAAATCGAAGTCTCAGAAACGACAAAAAACCGAGCGTGCTCGTAGGGAAGAAAAGCATAGCAAGGATCGGGAAAGACGTCGTAACCGTCGTACTCATTCCAATAATCGTCGCGAGCCTGTTGTCCCTCAAACTTCACGTGAAGATTTAGAGGCGTTGAAGGTTGTTGAGCTCAGGCAAAAGGCTAACGAGCTTGGCATTGAGCACAAAGGTTTGTTAAAAGCTCAGCTTGTTGAAGCAGTTTTTGAAGCAAGCATAAAAGCTGAAGGTTTTGTAGAAACTGAAGGCATTCTTGATATTCTCACCGATGGCTATGGCTTCTTGCGCACCTCGAGCTATCTTCCAAGCGAAACCGATGTGTATGTAAGTCAGACCCTTATTCGCCGTAATCATTTACGTAAGGGCGATAAAATTACTGGTCAAGTTCGTCCACCTCGTTCGAATGAGAAGTATGCTGCGCTTCAGGAAGTTGCAACCGTAAATGAAGTGCCTATAGATCAGCTCGAACATCGTGTACGTTTTGCCGACTTGACTCCTGTTTTTCCTGATGAGCGTCTAGTTCTTGAACATGGTAAGCAGTCTATTACCGCGCGTGTAATTGATTTATGTGCACCAATTGGTAAGGGACAGCGTGGATTGATTGTGTCCCCACCAAAAGCGGGTAAAACTACTATTTTGAAAAATATAGCTGCTGCTATTTCGGCAAACAACCCTGAAGTTCATTTGATGTGCTTGCTTGTTGATGAACGTCCAGAAGAAGTTACCGACATGGAACGCTCTATCAAAGGTGAAGTAATTTCTTCAACCTTTGATATGCCAAGCGAAAATCACATTGCCTGTGCGGAAATGGTTATTGAGCGGGCAAAACGTCTGGTTGAGAAGGGAGAAGATGTTGTTATTCTTCTTGACTCTTTGACTCGTCTTGCTCGTGCTTACAACCTTGCTCAACCTGCTTCTGGTCGAATCCTTTCGGGTGGTGTTGACTCAACAGCGCTGTACCCACCAAAGAAATTCTTGGGTGCTGCTCGAAATATTGAAGGAGGAGGAAGCTTAACCATTTTGGCTTCCGCTCTTATCGAAACAGGCTCCAAGATGGATGAAGTAATCTTTGAGGAATTCAAAGGTACTGGCAATATGGAAGTTAAGCTTGATCGAAGCCTTGCTGATCGTCGCATTTTTCCTGCTATCGATCCAATTTCCTCTGGTACTCGCCGAGAAGACTTGCTTCTTGACCCGCAGGAAGCTCCTCTTATCTGGGGCGTTCGTCGTATTCTTGCAAATCAGAATAATACTGAACGCGCAATGAATACTCTCATCAAGGCTTTAAAGCAAACAAATAACAATTCTGAATTTTTGTTGCGTACTGCTAAAAAAGCTCAAGGAAGACAGCTTGAAGAAAATCTAGAATTATAAATCCTTGATTTATAATTACACTAATGGTTTTAATAGAGCATTGGGTCTACGCTCAGTACTTGTTACAACGGATAAATAAGTGCCCGGTTAAGTCGGGCACCTTTTTTGAAAAGAGGAGAAATCCCCATGGCAAAAGCTTCAAATAACGAAGTAGTATGGCCAAAAAAAGCGGTCGTTACTGCTGGTATGCCTTATGGTAATAAGCCGCTTCATTTTGGTCATGTTGGAGGCGTTTTTGTTCCTGCGGATTGCTTTGCGCGATTCTTGCGTGATCGTATTGGTGCGGAAAATGTCTGCTTTGTGTCAGGTACCGACTGTTTTGGTTCCCCTATTGAAGAGGGATATCGTAAAGAAGTTGAGGCGGGTACTTTTCAAGGAAGTATCGAGGATTACGTAAAGCGTAATCATACTCGTCAAAAAGCAACATTGGACGCATACAACATTAGCCTTGATATATATGAAGGTAGTGGACTTGGACATTGTGGCGAAGTGCATAGCACTATTTCGGATGCTTTTATTAAGCGTTTGTACAAAAAGGGCTATCTTCAATTAGAAAGCACTCTTCAGTTTTTCGATACAAAAGAAAACATGTTCCTGAATGGACGACAAGTTCAGGGCCACTGTCCTGTTCAAGGATGTAAAAGCGAAAAGGCTTATGCAGACGAATGTGATTTAGGCCATCAGTATGAGCCAGAGGATCTCATTAATCCAATTTCGTCGGTATCGGGTACCGTACCTGAGATGAGGGAAGTAAAGAACTGGTATTTTAATTTGCCAGATTTAGCTTATGTGGTAAATGATTACGTTGATTTAATCAGTAAAGCACCTCAAACGCGTCCGGTAGTAACAAAGACCATTAAAGAGTTTTTGGCTCCTCCAATTATGTACATCAAAGTTGAGTTCTATGACCAATACAAGCAGATAGCCGACAAACTCCCTTCTCATGTTTATCGCGACGCGGAAAAAGGTAAGCAAAGCTTTGAAATTGAGTTTGCTAATGTAAAAGAACGTGATGAAGCTCGTGCAATTCTAGGTTCTGCAGGTATTCGCTTTAGAACAGGAAAAACTCTCGTTCCTTTCAGAATTTCTGGAAATGCAGGTTGGGGAGTAAAGGTTCCTGTCATTGAAGATGTTGATGGCTTGACTTGCTGGTGTTGGCCAGAGAGCTTGTGGGCTCCTTTGTCTTTCACCATGGCTCGCAATGATAAAGAAGGTTATTCTCGTTCACTGTGGAGGAAGTTCTGGTGCGCAAAAGATGCGAAGGTCTTCCAATTTATTGGCCAGGATAATCTCTATTTCTATGGTGTTGCTCAACCAGCCCTCTTTGCTGCTCTTCAAAACGCTGATACGGTGGTAGCAGATGCACCAGAAGGAGAATTGCAACAAACAGTTCTCATTGCTAATCATCATATTCTCTTTGGTGATAAAAAAGCATCCTCCTCTTCTGCGGTTAAGCCTCCAACTGCCGATGAGCTTTTAGAGCACTATACCGTTGAGCAGTTGCGTGCGCATTGGCTTGCGCTAGCGCTCGACCAGAAGTCGGTTGGCTTTAAGCCAAAGGCTTTCGAACCGGATTTGGAAAAACGCAACAATCCTCGCATTGCTGACCCTGCACTTAAAGAAGGCGCTCTTTTAACTAAAGTATTTAATCGTCTTGCGCGAAGCTGCTTCTACGAAGCAAAGAATAATTTTGAAGGCTATATGCCGCTTGGTTCTGTTTCGAAAGAAGTGCTCAACAAGGTCTATGAGATTATGACCGCTTACGATGAAACTATGTATAAAGTTGATCTCCACTCAATTATGACCATCATGGATGATTTTATCCGCTGGTCAAATAAGTACTGGTCAAGTGGTATTAAGCAGGCTGAAACAGAAGGGGACGAAGAGCTTCGTCGTCAAGTATTGATTGATTCCTTCTTCTTACTCCGCATTGCAACTTTGCTTATGCATCCAGTTGTTCCAGCAGGAACCGAAAAAATCTGTGACTATCTAAACTTTGATTTCGAAGACTTCTTTAGTTGGAATTACGATTTTGATAGCATGGAAGAATTATGTACTGCTTCTGAACTTAATGAAGGACGTCACTTGGTAAGAGAGCTTCCTCCAAGAACCGACTTCTTCAGGGCGCATGAGTCTCAATTCAAGAAATAGTATTTTGCTTCAAATCGCTGCAATTTGTTCTTGAAGAATGATTGATGCATGTTATAATCATTTAGCTTGTCTTCATCTTGGTCGGAAACCAAGATGATTCGTTAAGGAGTTATTTACATGAAAAAAGATATCCATCCAGATTATGTTGACTGCACTGTATCTTGCACTTGCGGCAACACCTTCCAGACTCGCTCTACTAAGGCTGAAATTCGTGTAGACATTTGTTCTGCATGCCACCCATTCTTTACTGGTACTCAGAAACTTATCGATACCGGTGGACGTGTACAGCGCTTTGCTGATAAGTTCGGTTCCGCAACTCAGACTGTTGCTGCTCGTGAAGCTGCAAAGAAGGCTGAGCGCGCTGCTGCTGTTGCTGCTGCTGAAGCTGCAAAGAAGGCTGAGCGTGAAGCAAAGGCTGCTGCTAAGGCTGCTCGTGCTGCTGAATATTCTAAGAAGGCAGAAGAAGCTGCTCCTGCTGTAGAAGAGCCAGCTGCTGAGGTTGCAGAAGAAGCTGTTGCAGAAGAAGCTGCAGAATAAAAACCACACACGGTTCATAATTGCTATTCCACCGGCCAGCTTATAGGGCCGGTGGTTTTGTTTTATTATGAAACCTTACTGCGATACGTTTCGCAAAAGAATGTCCATACTTTTGGAGTAGTGCTATGAATGTTGAATTATTGCAATATCCCGAAGATCCTCAACGAGCAGTAGCAACCGCTGCAAGGCTTTGCTATGCTCCTGTTGGCGCAAAGGAATTGATGGAAACTATGCCAGAAGATCGCGTAAAAAGCGTTCTTGCCACTATTATGAAATCAGGCCATTTCTCTACCCTTGAACACGTAAGCTATACTTTTGCTGTTGATGGTGTTTCCCGCGCGCTTACTCATCAGCTCGTTCGCCATCGTTTGGCTTCTTTTAATCAGCAGTCTCAGCGTTATGTTTCTTTTACTGACGAGTTAGAATTTATCAAGCCTGAATCAGTGAAAGCTTCCAAGGAAACAGAAGAGATTTTTGATCAGACTATCCAAGAAATTTCAGAGGCATATCAGAAGCTTTTGGCAGCAGGTGTTCCTGCCGAAGATGCTCGCTATTTACTTCCTAATGCTGCTGAAACTAAGATTGTTATTACTATGAATATTCGAGAACTCCTTCATTTTTTCAATTTGAGGTGTTGTAATCGAGCTCAGTGGGAAATTCGTGAGATGGCTCATAAAATGCTTGAGCTAGTAAAGCCAACTGCTCCTTATATTTTTATGGATGCAGGCGCTTCGTGTGTAAGCGGCATCTGTCCTGAAGGAAAGATGACCTGCGGAAATCCTTATCCAAAAGTTGTACGTGAGTAAATCTGGCATAGCTTAAACATGCTATCTTAAAGCAGCTACCAGGAAAGTTTTTGTATGGGCAAATCAGAAGCTAATCGTGCTTTTTTAGAGGACGGTGCAAATAAGACTCATATTGGCGGTCAGGCTCTCATTGAGGGGGTAATGATGCGCGGAAAAACTCATTGGTCGGTAGTGGTGAGAGATGGCATTGATTCTTATTATTCCGAGTGTAATCCTCTTTCAAAAAAGCAAGGAAGACCAAAGGTTTGCCAATGGCCTTTTATAAGAGGATGTGTGGCTCTTTTTGATTCACTTGTACTAGGGTATAAAGCGCTTGAAGTTTCTGCTTCTCATGCGCTAATGGAATGGGAGCTTGACCAAAACAATTCAAAAAACGATGACTCAAAGAAGGTGGTTCTCGAAAACAGAACTGTTGAAGAGGAGCCTTCTGCTAAAAAAGCGCAAGATGAAGAAGAGTCGTTTGGTACAAAAGAAATGATTATTTCTGCAATTCTTGGCATCACGTTAGGAATTGCTCTCTTCATTCTTGCTCCTGCAGCAATATCTAACCTTCTTATTGGTGACTACGATTCAAATCCATTTTTATGGAATTGTGTTGACGGTGTTTTTCGTGTGGCAGTTTTTATCTTCTATGTGTGGCTCATTGGTCGCATGAAAGATATCAAGCGTATGTTTGCCTACCATGGGGCAGAGCACAAGGCTATTCATTGCTTTGAACATGGCTTAGAACTAACTCCTGAAAATGCGCGAAAGTTTCCTCGTCTCCATGTTCGCTGTGGAACCGCTTTTCTTATCATGGTGATGATTATTGCAATTATTGTGTATACCTTGATCCCTCTTGATGGCTTTATTCAGTGGCTCGGTCTAGAGGACAGTGTGGCAAAATTCCTTGTGGTTTTAGCGTGTCGTCTGCTCTTTTTGCCTCTTATTGCGGGCGTGTCTTACGAAATAACGGTAAAGTGGGCAGGATCCCATCCCGACAATCCGTTGGTAAAAATTATTCTTTGGCCTGGTATGCAAATGCAATATCTCACAACTAACGAGCCTGATGATTCTCAATTGTATTGCGCGCTTAAGGCCTTAGAAATTGTTGCTAAAACTGAAGAAGAACCTTTTTCGTGTTCTTGTGTTGAAGTGTAGGCTTGAACTTTTTTCTCTATTTCTCTTCAAGTTCGTGTATTCTATCGAAACAGTTAGCATAATTTGCTAATTGGTTATACCCCACGCACGTTAAATCTAGAGAAGGGGAATCGTGTGAAATTAGTTGTCACAGAGAAAAACATAGCTGCGCAAAAGATTGCGGAGCTCTTAGGCGTCTCGAAACCAAAAGCCGATAAAGTGTACTCAACTCCTGTATATCGCTTCGAGCGAGAGGGAGAAGATTGGGTAACAATTGGTATGCGCGGCCATATTCTTGAACCAAATTTTGTTCCACAGTTGGTTTTCAAAAAACGAGGTGGCTGGCGCGGCGTTGATGAAAACGGTGAAGTGGTAGAGGCGGATATCCCTAAAGAATTACCTCGTCCTCCTTTTAAGAAAAAGAAGCCATTTACGGTTGATGGTGTTGAGCTTAAGGCCTGGAAAATGGAGGCGCTTCCTTATTTGGTGTATGCGCCTATTGAGAAACTTCCAAAAGAAAAAGAAATCATTCGCTCATTAAAGAACCTGGCAAAAAAAGCCGATTCGATTATTATCGCAACAGACTTTGATCGCGAAGGCGAATTGATTGGTTCCGATGTTTACTCTTGCGTAAAGGAAGTAAACAAAACAGCACCAATTTGGCGTGCACGTTATTCCGCTATTACTAAAGAAGAAATCACCCATGCCTTTACTAATCTGGTGGAATTAGACACTAATCTTGCGCAGGCGGGTGCTTCAAGGCAGGACATTGACCTCATTTGGGGTGCGGTTTTAACACGTTTTTTAACCTTGGTAAAGTTTGCAGGGTATGGAAATGTTCGTAGCTCTGGTCGCGTTCAAACACCAACCCTTGCTCTCATTGTTGAAAAAGAACGTGAGCGATTGAACTTCGTCCCAGAGGATTATTGGGTTATTAAAGGCACCTTTAATAGCGAAAAGCAGCCTCTAGTGATAAATCATGCAACTGCTCGTTTTAAGGAAGAAGCAGTTGCAAACAAGGTTATGGAAGCATTAGAGGGCCAAACTGAGGGAACCGTTGTTGCTGTTGATGTTAAGCGTAGGAAGGTGAACCCACCTATTCCGTTTAATACCACTTCATTAATGACTGCAGCAAGTGCGGAAGGAATCTCTCCTGCAACTACTATGCGTTTGGCTGAAAGCCTCTATATGGATGGCTATATTTCTTACCCTCGTGTAGACAATACAGTTTACCCAAAATCATTAGACATAAAAGGCATTTTGAAGCGCCTTTCGGGTAATCCCGCTTACGAAGAGCATGCTCGTATGCTTTTAAATAAGGCAGACTTAAAGCCTACTCGTGGCAAAACAGAAACTACCGACCATCCACCAATTCATCCTACTAACCTTGCTCGTCCAGGAGATTTGACGCCTCAGGCATATCGCTTATATAACCTTATTTCACGCCGATTTATGGCAACCTTGTCTGATGCGGCGGTTGTGGAGAATACTAAAGTAACTCTTGAAGTAAATAGCGAGCCTTTCATTCTCAAAGGTGATGTATTGGTAGAGCCAGGTTTTAGAGGTATTTATCCTTATGGGCTCAAAAAGGACGAGCAGATTCCTCCAATAGCTAAGGGCGATACGCTTTCATTCCAGGGAGCTGCTATTACTCAGAAACAAACCGAGCCTCCTGCTCGTTATTCTCAAGGTCGTTTGATTTCGGAAATGGAAAAGCTGGGATTAGGAACAAAATCTACGCGCCATTCCATCATTGAGCGCCTTTATACCGTGAAGTATATTCAAAATGATCCTATTGAACCTTCGCAGTTAGGCATTGCGGTAATTGATGCATTAGGAAAGTTTGCACCAAGCATTACAAGCCCTGATATGACAGCAAATCTTGAAGAAGAAATGAGTTCGATTGCTCAAGGTGACCGCGAAAAGATTGATGTAGTAAACCATTCTCGCAACATGCTTTCTCATGAACTTTCTAATTTGATACCTCATTCCGAAGAGGTTAAGGAAGCTCTTGCGGATGCAGTTGCTGCTGATGTGTATGTTGGTCCTTGTCCAAAATGCGGAAAAGACTTGCAATTGAGAACGTCTCAAAAAACGCGCTCTATGTTTATTGGTTGTGCGGGATGGCCTGATTGCGATGTGACTTATCCGCTTCCAAAGGGAAAGATAGAAGCGCTCGAGGAAAAGTGTTCAACGTGCGGTATGCCTCAGATAAAAGTGACTGCATTTCGCTCGAAGCCACGTATCTTATGTATTGATCCAGAATGCGAAACCAATCAAGAACCAGATTTGGAAGTGGGTGAATGTCAGGCGTGTAAAGAGCAGGGTCGTCAAGCAAAGCTTATTGCTAAGAAAAACCCTCGCACGTTAAAACGTTTTATTCGCTGTGAAAACTATGACCAGTGCAATACGGGCTACCCTCTTCCACAGTATGGTGCATTAAGTGCAACTGGTGAGGTGTGCAAAGGTTGTGGTGCGCCATTAGTAATTGTTTCAACGCAGCGTGGTCCTTGGAACTTGTGCCCTAACCCTTCTTGTCCTGAGAAAGAAAAAGCTGCAAAAGAAAAAGCGGAAAAGAAAGCTAAAGGCACAAAAGCTTCACGTAAGAAAACAACCACCAAGAGAACAACTACCAAGAAAGCGACTGCAAAATAACGAGCGAGTTGATTTCGCGTGAAAAACGAAGCGCGTTTGAACTTGATTTCGCAAACTGGCGAAGTGTGCAAGTAGTAATAATAAGATGAAGAGGGTGAATATGTGCGCTCACTCTTCGTGTAAAACTTGATAGGTCTTTTATAATAAGTAAACCAGTCAGGTATTGAATATTGTTTTGAAAAGCCATCTATAACTAGAGGATGTGAAGTAACGTGGCTCATATGTATTTCAAAGTAGACCTTCTTGAAAAGTTCTGTAATGACGCTTTTGAGAAGTTTGGTTTTACGTCACAAGAGGCTCAGACCATTACCGACGTTCTTCTTCTTTCCGATAAGTTCGGAATTGAGTCTCATGGCATGCAGCGTTTGAGTCGTTACCATAAGGGTATTGAGCAGGGTATGATCAAGCCTTCTGCTAAACCAGAAATCATTTTCGAAAGCCCTGTTTCTGCGGTAATTGATGGCCATGATGGAATGGGCCAGCTTATTTCTAAGTTTGCAATGGAAACTTGCATTGAAAAAGCTAAGAAAGTTGGTATGGCTGTTGTTTCTGTTCGCAATTCAAATCACTATGGTATTGCGGGCTATTATGCAAAAATGGCAGTTGATCAGGGATTAATTGGCATGTCCTTTACCAATTCGGAAGCAATTATGGTTCCAACCTTTGCTTCAAAGGCAATGCTTGGATCTAATCCAATTGCGTTTGCTGTTCCTGCTGATCCTCATCCTTTTATTTATGATGCATCTACTACGGTAGTAACTCGTGGAAAACTGGAGATGTATCGTAAGGCAGAAAAAGAATTGCCTGATGGTTGGGCTCTTGATAAAAATGGACGTCCATCCAACGATGCTGAAGATGTTTTGAAGAATATTCTTGCTAAAGCAGGCGGCGGTATTATGCCATTAGGTCAGTCTGAAGAAGTAACTGGATCCCATAAGGGATTTGGTTATGGCATGATTTGTGAAATCTTCTGTTCCATTTTGTCTCAGGGTTTGACTTCAAACCATACCCATACTGATGGCAGGGGAGGAACCTGTCATGGCTTTATGGTTATTGACCCAGCAGCTTTTGGCAATCCGGATGACATGAAGAAGCATTTCTCTACCTTCCTCCAGGAATTACGTGATGCTCCTAAAGCAGAAGGCCATGATCGTATTTTCGTAGCAGGTGATAAGGAAGTTGAAGCAGTTGAGCGTGCAATGACTGAAGGTATTGCGGTTGACGTTAAGACTGTTATTGAAATGAAGCAGATGTGCGAATACTTAAATCTTGATTTTGCTCAGTACTTTGGTGATCTTGATTTGGATGAAAGTGGTTTTACTACTCTCTACTAGAACAAAGTGGAGCAACATGGAGTATACTCTCTTACGTAGAGCAAAAGACAATTGTGCTTGTTACCTATCTTGAACAGGTTATCTTATGAAAATTATTTCTTCAAATACTATTTCAAATGCATTGCTTATGCAGATTCCTCGTTTGGCTAATGTGTTGCCATATGATGTGCGAGAAGCTTTGGAAGCGGCTCGAGAAAAAGAAACAAATCCTCGTGCCCAGATTATTCTCGATCAACTTCTTGAAAATGCAAAAATTGCTGCAACAGACCATGTTCCACTTTGTCAGGACACTGGTACCGTTTGGGTTTGTTTGGAAGTTGGTCCTGACGTAAGTCTTAATGGCAATGTTTTTGCAACTGCAGATGAGGCGGTTGCTATTGCTTACAAGAATCTCAAGCTTCGGAAATCTCTTGTTAAGGATGCACTTTTTGACCGTACCAATACGGGCACTAACACTCCTGCTTTTTGTGAATTGCGCTTTGCTCCGTTTGAGCCAGGCGTTTGTCGCCTCCATATCATGCTTAAGGGCGGCGGATCTGATAACGCAAGCCGCGTAATAATGCTTCCTCCAAGTGCTGGAAAGCAGGGTGTTATTGATGAGGTAGTTAAGTGCGTAAAGGAAAAGGCGGCTAATGCATGCCCTCCTTTGGTTATTGGTGTTGGGGTAGGTTCAACATTTGATAAGGTTCCAAATCTTGCAAAACGTGCACTTATGAGACCATTAAACGTTGAAGCTCCTGATCCTGAGGTTGCTGCTTTCGAAAAAGAACTGCTTGAAGCGGTAAATGCAACTGGAATTGGTCCAGGTGCATTTGGGGGAGATACTACTGCATTAGGTGTTCGTGTTATGACAGCCCCATGTCATATTGCCGCTCTTCCAGTTGCAATTAATATGGGTTGTTCAGCAATGAGGAGGGTTACTGTTGAACTCTAAGAATATCACTTTACCTTTAAGCAGGATTGACGCTCGCTCTCTAAAAGCGGGTGATTTGTGCTATTTAACTGGTACTCTATTCGTATTGCGTGATGCAGGACATATGCGTCTTCTTGAGGAGATTGGCCACGATCACTCTTTACCTTACGGATTGGCAGGCCAGATTATTTTCTATGCGGGTCCAACTCCTGCTGCAGCGGGAAGGCCTTTTGGCTCTATTGGACCAACCACTTCCTCCCGCATGGATTTTGCTGCTCCAAAACTCTATGAAATGGGCATTGTGGGCACTATTGGCAAGGGCTATCGTTCTGAAGAGGTTCACAAAGCTTGCATTGAGTATTCTTCGGTATATTTTGTTGCTCCTGGCGGTGCTGCGGCACTTCTTGCTAAATGCGTTACTTCAGCAGAAGTAGTTGCTTACGATGATTTAGGAACTGAGGCACTTCGTAAGATCACCGTAAAAGATTTTCCTGTTTTCGTCGGTATTGATACCAGCGGTGACGATATTTACGAGATCGTACGTTAGGACAATCGTGTCAGAAGAGAAAAAGGAAGTTGGCGCTGGTATCTTCATTACCTTCGAAGGAGGAGATGGCGCTGGCAAAACAACCCACATCACTTTTTTGGCATCAAAGCTTCGTGCAATGGGTTATGAAGTTTTGTGTCTTCGTGAACCTGGCGGAACTGCTATAGGTGAAGGACTTCGTTCTATTGTTCTTAACCCAGAGAATGGAAACATGTCTGACCAAACGGAGCTTCTTATTTACGAAGCTGCTCGCGCGCAGATTATCAAGGAAGTAATTATTCCTGCTCTTGCAAGAGGCGCTGTTGTTTTGCTCGATCGTTTTTATGATTCAACCATTGCATATCAGGTATACGGAAGAGGCCTACCAGAGAGTTTTGTGCGCCAAGCAAATAGCTTTGCGGTTCAGGGAACTCATCCTTGTAGGACTATTTTGCTTACAACCGAAGCTTCTCCTGAAGAAGGGCTAGAACGAGCAACTCATCATGGAGCTGATCGTCTTGAACTTGCAGGAGTTGATTTTCACGCACGAGTAAATGCAGGCTTTATGCGCATTGCTTCACAAAATCCAGAGCGTATACGCGTTGTTTCTTCAGCAACTGAAAAAAATGTTACCGCTCGCGCAATTTTTTCTGAGCTTAAAGACGTTTTTGGTTGGGGTGAAGATTCTCCCGTTTGGAATGAGAGCTTTTTTGCTCCAATTTTAGAACGAAATACCGATCAAAAAGCTTCCATCACTCAGTTGGAAGGGTAGTTTCATATGCCGGATATTTTTGACGGTATATATGGACAGCCACGGGTTAGGTCTTTTTTTCGAGCAAGCGTAAAAAATAATTCTATCTCTCATGCCTATCTCTTTACCGGACCAGCTGGTTCAAGTAAAACCTTTGCTGCCTGGGCATTTGCTCAGGCAATTGTGTGCGCTAAAAGCGGTTGTAACGAATGCAAGGATTGTAGGCAAGCAAAAGCACATAAGCATCCTGATATTCATTTCTTAACGCCTGAAGGAGCGCGCGGCTACCTTGTTGAGCAAATTAGAGAAGTTGTAGCTGATTCGATGCTTGCTCCTGTTCAGGCAAGGAAGAAAGTCTATATTATTGATAGAGCAGATTTACTGGGTGTTCAACCTGCAAACGCATTTCTGAAAACATTAGAAGAACCTCTTGAAGATGTCGTGTTTATTCTTTTAGGAAGAACTGTTGATGCAGTGCTTCCTACGGTTGTATCTCGTTGTCAACTTATTCCTTTCAGGCCTATTCCCGAATCCGAATCAGTAGGTATTCTTATGCAGCATACGGGGGTAAGCCAGCTAAATGCGCGTATTGCTCTAGCTGCTTGTGATGGCTCTCTTACGAAAGCAATTTCGTTCGCTAAGTCTTCAGAACGATTTGAATTTCGCAGAGAAGTGATTGATGTATTAGAGAGCCTAAGGGTCTGTGATGATGCTGATGTTCTCCAGTACGCTCAAGATTTAATAGAACGCGCAAAGGCTCCTCTTGATAATGTTCGACAAGAACAGAAGGAATACCTTAATGAATCAGCGGAGTATCTTACTCGTTCAGCTATTCGCCAAATTGAGCTGAGAAATAAACGAGCACTCACTCAGGCTACATTTGAGGCACTTGGTCAACTTACTTCCGTAGTGAGAAGTTGGTTGCGGGATATCATGATGATAGTGGCAGGTACGCAAGAATATTGCGTCAATGTTGATAGATTTGAGCAGCTTTGTCAGGCTGCTGAAGGTGCTGATTTGGCGCAGATTATGAGAGCGTTAGAACAGACACGCAAAACAGATGAAGCAATACAATATAATGTGTCACCAGAAACTTGTCTGGATTCACTTCTTTTTACGATAAGAAAGGTTTTATATGGTTCGGGTAGCGCCCATTAAGCTGCAGATTGGACCGAAGGTTCTTTGGTTTGATCCAACCGATATAGATATACATGAAGGCGATAAAGTAATTGTTTCAACCGAACGGGGAAACGAGTTTGGTTGTGCTACCTCGGAAATTCTTGAGGTAAGTGATGAGCTCGTTGAACAGCTTAAGTCTCCTTTGAAGCCAGTGTTGCGTATTGCAACTGAACAAGATTGCGAAAAGGCAGAGGAACTGCGTATTAAGGGCGAAGAGTCTCTGCGGGTATTTAAAGAGTTTGCGCTTGAAACAAACAGTGATATGCATCCTGTTGCGGTTGAGTTCTTGTTTGATGGCGATAAGGCAGTCTTTTATTTTGAGGCAGAAGAACGAGTAGATTTTCGCGAATTAGTACGAAAGCTTGCTGCTCATTTTCATGTGCGTGTAGATATGCGTCAAATTGGCGTAAGAGATGGCGCACGAATTGTGGGTGGTCTTGGTCACTGTGGTCAAGAGTTATGCTGCAAGCGTTTGGGCGGAGAGTTTTCTCCGGTATCTATTCGCATGGCAAAAGAACAGAACTTGTCTCTTAATCCACAAAAAATATCTGGTGTTTGTGGTCGTTTGATGTGTTGTCTTCGCTATGAATATGAGGCATATAAAGAAGTTAATGCTCGCGCTCCAAAGGTAAATGCGAAAATTGAATTACCTGAGGGTGTAGGTAAAGTTCTTGAAATTAATGTTCCTCGAGAAATGGTTACAATTCAGATTGAAGAGGGAAAAACAATAAAGGTCCCTCTTGCTGAAATGGAAACAGTAGGAGACTCAAAGCGTCCAAACAAGATTACTGAAGAGGTTTTTGAGAAATACTCCGAAGTAAAGAAGATTGATATTCTTGAAGCATCGGCTCTGTTTGAAGCGTCGAACTTTACTGAAGAAGATAAGGTTGCAACTAATCCACGAGCTTCTCGTCCATCAGAAAATGAAGAGGCGCCAAAGAAGTCTTCTCCTCGCAAAACTAGGAGAAGAAGAAGCCGAATTGATAGCGATGGAGTTATTCAGGTTGAAACGGGTCCTCAGGTTCAGGATACTCCCGTAAAACACGAAGAGAAAAAGTCAACATCAGAAACGAAAAGATCGTCAGCACAAAAGGCTACTGAAAAGTCGGGAGATAGGGCAGTAGATAAGAATGCCTCTTTCAATCAGCCTTCTTCTTTAAGACGTCAGCGAAATAAGAGAAGACGTTCGGCAACTAATGTTCCTGCTAACAAGCCGGGAAAACCAACCGCATACGAGAAGGCTGCTATAAAAGCAGAAGAGCGTATTCCTGCAAAGCGCCCTGGCCAAAAATCCTCAGGTATTCGTAATCCTCAGTTAGCTAATAAGTCGGGTGCTTCCCAGAAACAAAATTCTTCCCACAAAAAGCAAAGGGGAGGAAAGCCTCAGAAGCCCCAACAGGATCGAATTAGTATCGAACAACAAAATAAAGCAGCTACTGCTGGAAAAATAGAGGCGGCAAATACCTCTCGCAGAACGCGTCGTCGCCGTCATAGCGCAGGAGGGCAATCAAATGAATAACGAAGATTACTCGTTGTTAACCGACCTTTATCAGCTTACTATGGCCCAAGGGTATTGGGAGAATAATAAGCAAGATGAAGAGGTGTGTTTTTACAGTTTTTTTCGTCTAAATCCTTTTGAAGGAGGCTATGCGATTGCTTCAGGCATGGAGCATATGGCAGAGGTTATTGAGGGATTTGGTTTTACGCAAGAAGATATTGATTACTTGGCATCGCTTGATGCGCCAGGTGGTGGAAAGCTGTTTAAACCAGGGTTTCTTGAGTATTTGCTTCACTTAGAGCTTTCGGTAGATATTTGGGCTGTTCGCGAAGGAACGGTTGTGTTCCCAAATGACCCTCTTTTCCGTGTTACAGGTCCTATTATCGAATGCCAGCTTTTAGAGACTGCTCTCTTAAATGCAGTGAATTTTGAAACACTTGTTGCCACTAAAGCTGCACGCATTTGCCTATGTGCTCAAACGCCTGTTGCTGAGTTTGGTCTTAGAAGAGCTCAAGGTGAATCGGGTGGCGTTCGCGCATCTCGTGCTGCTATTGTTGGTGGTTGTGCTTCAACTTCTAACGTTTTGGCAGGTAAGCTTTATAACCTTCCCGTTTCAGGTACCCATTCTCATTCGTGGGTAATGTCGTTTGATTCCGAACTCGAAGCATTTAGAGCTTATGCGAAAGCATTCCCTACAAACTGCGTGTTACTTGTTGATACCTACAATATTTCTACCGGCATCAAAAACGCAATTCAGGTCGGTTTGGAAATGAAAGAGCGTGGCGAAACGCTTGCCGGTATTCGCATTGATTCAGGGGACCTTTCCTGGCAGGCAATTAAAGCACGTGAAATGCTGGATGAGGCAGGTTTAACTGAAACCGGTGTTGTCCTTTCGAACGATCTTGATGAGTGGACTATTAAAACTATTCGCGACTCTGGGGCAAAAGTTTCTTCATGGGGTGTGGGCACTAAGCTTGCAACTTCCTATGATCAGCCTGCCCTTGGTGGTGTTTATAAGCTTGCCGCAAAAAAGGATGCGGAAGGCAAATGGGTTGATTGTATTAAGGTAACAGGAAATACCGCAAAAATTACAACGCCAGGTGTTCTTGATGTTCGTCGTTACTTCTATCCATCAGGAAAAATTGCCGGAGATATGGTGTTTGACATCAATACAGGGGTTCCTATTGAACGTATTGTGGACCCTGCTGATCGTTTCCGTCAGAAGAAGCTAAAAGGATTGAATTACGTAACACTGCTGGAGCCTCTTTGCGAAAAGGGAACAGTGGTGCTTCCGGAAGAATATAAGAATGCTCTTATTGCAAGAGATTACGCAAAAGGTCAGCTTGAACTATTAGATGAAAGCCAAAAACGCCTTTTGAATCCTCATTCCTATCCAGTAGGTTTGGAGTATTCTTTATTTTATAGACGAGATGAACTGATTACTAAATTGCTTGATTTGGCATAATTATTTCTAGGGTAGTACTTAAAAGACAGGTTGCGATTTATATGAATACAAAATGTAATGTAATTATTGATTCATGCTGTGATTTGCCGAAAGAAACTATTGATCGCGAAGGCGTATATTTATTGAAATTCCCTTACATTGATAGCAAGGGAACCCACATTGATGATATGTTTCAGAGTGTTTCTCCTGAGGAGTTTTATGATGGTATGCGCAACGGCGAAGAGCCTTCTACCGCTCAAATCCCAATGGCGGATATTACTGAGGCGTATCAATGGGCTTATGAACAGGGTAAACCAGCAGTTTTTATTTGCTTCTCTTCAGGTCTATCAGGCACTTACGATACCTGTGTGCTTTTGCGTGACCAGTTTGTAGCAGAGCATCCTGACTTTGAGTTACACGTTGTTGATTCGAAGCTTGCATCTATTGCTGAAGGTTTTTTGGTTCATGGAGCGTTGTCTGAGCGCGAAAAAGGCTTAAGTGCAAAAGAGCTTGCTGCATGGGTTGAGGAAGCTCAATACTTCATTAATTGTTCGTTTATGATTGATGATTTAGAAGTACTTCGCAGAGGAGGCCGCATTCCTTCTTCAGTAGCGTTTGCTGGCTCTAAGCTCGATTTGAAGCCGCTTTTAACGTTTGGTCTTGAAGGTACTTTGTCTTTGATGGGCATGGCTCGTGGCCGCAAAAAAGGCATGAAGCAGATGATTGAGCATTACGAGAAAACGCGTATGCAATCGGTTAATTCTTCTCGAATTATTGTCGCTCATGCTGATGCAAAAAAAGACCTCGATAAGCTCATTGAACTTATCGAAAAATCGGACGAAGATGCACTTATTCTTGAATCGGTAGTTGGTCCTGTTATTGGCAGTCATGTTGGTCCAGGAATGGTTGCAATGGTTTTCTGGGGTAGTGACCGCCGAGATTCTGGCTCATTAGCTGATCGCATTGCAAATAAGGTAAAAGGTAAATAATATGACAAACAATTCCTTTGTATTTGTAGGGGACACTTCTGTAGGTGCCCCCTTAGTTTCTCTTCTCCTTCAATCAGGATTTGAAGGTGCGGATTCTCTTGAAACTGCTGATGTAATCTTTACCTATCATGAGTCCCAAACAAGCTTGGAAGATATTTATTATGAGGAACCAGGCTTGCTCTCAGTTGCAAAAGAGGGCGCATGCTTTGTTGATTTAAGCCCATCTACTCCGTCTTTTGCAAGGGAACTATTTGCTATTGCACAGGTTAGTTCTAAATCCTTTGCCGATGCTCCCTTATGTGTGCGCGATGTTACATTAGAAGAAGCTTTTGCAAGCGCTTCTAATCTTCTCTGCTTTGTGGGTGCGGAAAAAGAAACATTTAAAGTTATTGAGCCAATGCTTAATGCGCTTTCGTATCGTCTCTTTTGGATGGGCGCGGTAGGGCAAGGACAAGTTGCAAAAGCTGCACACACCATTCAAGCTGCCTGTGATTTTGTAAGTGTTGCTGAGTCGTATCAAATGTATTGTTCAAGTGCTGATACTGAAGCGTATGAAGATTACCTTGACCTCATGGATTCTGTAGGGATGATGTCTTCTTCGCAAATTCTGCTTGCTGAAGCAATGATTGAAAAACGCTTCAAGGGGTCATTTACGGTAGAAATAGTAATGGGTGAGCTCTTTGCAGCGTTTGCGTGTGCTGAAGAGAACCGCTCGCAGCTTCTTCAAGCAGACGCAGCGTTCCATATGTTTGAATTGCTGGCCGTTATTGGCGGTGCTCAGCTAAACCCTGCAGCGCTCTGTCTTTTATTTGGAAATGAAGCAGAGGCGCAGAAGTATAACCTTAATTGGTCGTTAGCTGACAATCATTATGACCAACATATGTGTGACGATGATTGCGATTGTGGTCATGAAGGACATTCTCATGGTTGTAATTGTAGCAACCATACTCATGGCGATGAGGGTTATGGTCGTTTGGATGATTACGACGGTTTTGGTACCTATGATTTTGACCAGGATGATTTTCGTTATGGAGACGACGAAGAGTATTACTAGCACGAAAGTGAAATTTACGAGTTCTAATGGATTTTTTTGAAGAACATTCTCAATACGCTTCTTGTTCTCTCTGCCCTCATGCGTGTGGAGTTGATAGAACTGCAGGAAAAAGGGGCGTATGTGGGGCTTCGGACTCTTTAAAGTTAGGACGAGCTGCTCTTCATATGTGGGAGGAGCCGTGTTTAGTAGGAGAACAGGGAAGCGGTGCGGTGTTTTTTTCATACTGTCCGCTCCATTGTGTATATTGCCAAAATAAGCCACTAGCTTCAGGCGAAGGAGTGGAGATTTCTGTTGATCAATTAGCGTCACTGTTTCTTCGATTGCAAAATGACGAGCATGCTGCAAACATTAATCTTGTTACACCAACTCACTTTCTTCCCCATATAGTCGCTGCTTTGAAAAAGATTAAAGGCAGCAAACTTACAATTCCGGTGGTTTATAACACCTCAGGGTACGAATCACTTAAGGCTCTTCGCCAACTAAGAGGGCTTGTTGATATTTATTTGACGGATTATAAATATGCTCTGCCAAAGCTTGCAAGAAATCTTTCGCGCGCTCCTCATTACGAGCAGGTTGCCTTAGATGCTCTTGAGGAGATGCTTTTACAAACAGGGATGATTGCTTCTACTAAATCAACTATTGAGCTGGATAGTGATACGGGATTGTTAAAGCAGGGAGTAATTATTCGTCATCTTGTTCTACCAGGCAATCTAGACAATTCTTTCCAGGCGCTCAATGCACTCTATGAGCGTTTTGGTTCGAAATTAACCTTAAGTATCATGAATCAATTTACTCCTCTTGATTATTGTGGCGATTTAAGTGCCTACAACTTAAGGGGTACTGTGTCTGAAGAAGAATATAATCAAGTGCTTGATTATGCTGACTATCTTGGTTTTGAAGATTATTTCTGGCAAGATGGGCCTGCGTGTGAAGAGAGCTTTGTTCCCGCATTTGACGGAACAGGTGTGTATTAGAAAAGACGATACTTGCGCGTAATATTGATAAGGATTTTTTGGACGCATAGAACGTTGGTGTGCTTTTAAGCTGTTTGCAAAAAAGAAAAACCCTCCAAGAAAACTTGAAGGGTTAAAAATTTCTTGCTGGAGCCAGTGACAGGAATCGAACCTGCAACCCACTGATTACAAATCAGTTGCGCTACCGTTGCGCCACACTGGCAAAAGCACTAGCTTATTATACAGAACCCCTTTTGCATTTCAAGAGGAAGTTTGTGCTTATGGAAAAAAATTCCTTTAAGCGTCTTTTTGCCTCTTGAATCCGATGGGCTTCCACCATCTTTGCTTGTTGGATGTGAGCTTTCTTTAGCTTCTTTGTGGCACGCGGAAGCTGATTGAGACGCTGGATAATATCAGCCATTTCTTTTGCGTCGAAGACTTCCTTGCGCGCTTGTCCTCTGAACAGGGAAGGCACCTGAGCCAATGCAAGTGGGGCTAGGCTAAGGGCGCGCCTGAGAATAAGCTGGTCGATTCCTCCTATGCTATGCTATGCTAACCGACATGCATTCGGATGAATAGCCAAATCGGACATCGATGCACTTGTCTTCAAGCTGCTGATTCAGTGTCTGAATACTTCTGGTTCGCATGTCGTTGTTCGGATAGACTCGGCGGCGCTGTCAACCATCAGCCACCGGTAAAAGAAAGGTTGAAGCCATGAGAAGAAAGGACCGCGAAGTTACGGATAAAGATGCCATTCTTGATATCCTGCGGCGCTGCGACACGATCCGACTCGGATTGACTGGCGTGGACGGCCCATACGTGGTTCCCGTTTCATTTGGGCTTGATTTGAGTATCGACAAGCCCGTCGTTTATTTCCATTGCGCTTGCAAGGGCATGAAAGTCGATCTGTTGGCATGCGACAGGCGCGTGTGTTTCGAAGGTGATATCTTTCTCGGCTACGAGGTTAGGGCGCATGGCATAACGACGCGCTACGAGAGCGTGATTGGCTTCGGAGAATGCGAGGTTGTCGAGGACAATGAGGAGATTATCAAAGGCCTGCGGCTGATTTGTGAGCACTGCGGCTTCGAAGACGTGCCGCTCGATACCTGCCGGGAGCTTTCAGCTGTGCGCGTCTACCGTATCGCGCTCGAAGCTATATCGGGCAAGCGCAACTGCTAGTCTTTGGCGACACTTGGTGACGAGCTGCGGCCCGAAAAGACACGAATATCTGCTCGCCATGCGCACCGCCTTTCTCTAGGTCTAGCGTATGCGCTGTGTCACAAGAAAAAAACCCCGCCTAAGCGGGGTTTTAGCTACGAGAACATAGTTACATGTAGCCTATTGTCCGGCTATTGTTCTATCGACATTGGCGATGAGTTCTTTCCAGAGTTTGTCGTATGGACTCCGGCCTCCACCAAGAATGTTTGTTCGGTTCTCTGGATATGGCATGGGACACCTTGATCTTGCCCCGGCGCTCCGAGCCGGGCGACTTTCGGCGCCTGCCCTTGCGCCTGAGCCTCGATGCCCTGTAGAAGCGCTGGCACGAGTTGCGGGCAAGCTCGCGCGAGACCATCGACTTGCTGCGGCCGATGGCCACGGCGATTTCTGTGTTTTTTCTGCCCTCGCGGCGCATGAGCATGATGTCCTCGCGCTCGCATAGCGTAAGATGTCCGTAGTGGCGCATGGTGCCTCCGATTCCCTGGTCGTCTTCGCAAACACCATTCTATCGGGACTCTGCGCGCCTCTTTCGTTTTTCTCCGTTGCACTTAGAGTGAAGATTCAAGCTAGATAAATAAACAACTAGCAGAAAAACAAGCTACCAAACAAAAGAACGGAGACTGTGTACGCTTAAACAGTGCCAAGCTTCCATGAATTAAGATAAGCAACCTGCTCAGGCGTTAATACGTCAATCTCAACTCCTAAAGTCTTAAGTTTAAGCTGTGCAATTGTGTTATCAATATCTTCTGGTACATCGTAGCAGTCAGGAGCCATTTCTCTTGCATGTTTTACCATGTATTCTGCACTCAATGCCTGATTTGCAAAGCTCATATCCATTACTGACGCAGGATGACCTTCTGCGCAGCTTAAGTTAACGAGGCGGCCTTCAGCAAGAAGAACAACGGTGCGTCCATCTTTAAAGGTGTATTCCTCAACTAATGGACGAAGAGTGCGATGTGAAACGGCATTCTCTTCCAACCATGGAATGTTAATTTCTGAATTGAAGTGACCCGAGTTGCAGATGATAGCACCGTCTTTCATGTTTTCAAACATTGGGCCATCAATTACGTTGAAGTCACCTGTTACTGTGCACCAAATATCACATTCTTTTGCTGCTTTTACTGCAGGCATGACTCTGAAGCCGTCCATAATTGCTTCAAGTGCCTTCAAAGGATCAACTTCGCATACGATAACCTGTGCGCCCATACCGCGTGCGCGAGTTGCAAGGCCTCTACCGCACCATCCATAACCAGATACAACAAAGGTGCGACCTGACAGCAGGCGGTTTGTTGCGCGAATAATGCCATCAAGAGTTGATTGGCCTGTGCCATAGCGATTATCAAAGAAGTGTTTTGTCTTTGCTTCATTTACGGCAATGATTGGGTATTTGAGAGCATTTTGTTGAGCCATAGCTGCCAAACGAACAACGCCAGTAGTGGTTTCTTCGGTGCCACCAATGATGGTCTCTAATGCTTCAGGACGAAGGTCGTGGATTCTGCCTACAACATCAGCGCCGTCATCCATGGTAATTTGAGGGAGAAAATCGATAACGGTATCAATATGTTTGTAGTAGGTCTGGGTGTCTTCGCCTTTAATAGCAAAAACAGGAATATCGAAATGCTTTACCAATGCGGCTGCTGTTTCGTCTTGAGTGGAAAGTGGGTTTGAAGCACAAAGAACAACTTCTGCACCACCTGCTTTAAGAGTGCGCATAAGGTTAGCAGTTTCAGTTGTAACGTGAAGGCAAGCGCCAATACGGATGCCTTCAAGTGGTTTTTCTTTTTCGAAGCGTTCACGGATGGTTGCCAATACTGGCATATCACGATCTGCCCATAAGATGCGATCAAGACCAGCATCAGCAAGCTCGATATCTTTTACATCGTAATTCATGCTGGCTCCTTTCAAAGGGTAGCGGTATTTATTTTTGCTCTTCAATTCTAGCGGTTTCCATTAAAACATTCTCAGAATATCTTTAGCAATTTGATAAATAGGAAAAAAATTCCCCCTGTAGGCTTATCGGGAGGTCAGTAAGCTTATTCCTCAGTTCCGCTCACCCTGATTTTTTGTAAAAAAAGCACTTCTTTTTTCAAGAATTGTGTTTTTTAAGAGTCCTTGTTTGCAATTGAGGCTTATTAGGAGTAAAAAGAAAAGCCGCGCTTTGAACAGCAAGTTTTTTGGGGGATAGTTCAGAAACTTTTCCTTAAACAAGATCAATAGTGCCAAATGTTTATTTATTTGTCGTTCATTTGTGGATAGATTGATAATTATTCATTTGTTTATGTATTAGGTTTTATACTGTTTCAAGGTATAACAAAGGAGTGGAATTGGATTTTTTGGCATCAACATCTTTTGTTGATATTTTTAATTTCTGTGTCTTTTTGACCTTTACCTGTTGCTACTCCTATCAGATTTTCTATGTTCTTGTTGTTCTTACAAAAAAGCCTCCTAAGTTAGAGGCAAAAAAGAATCATAAATATGCAGTAGTAATTTCTGCGCGTAATGAGAATGCGGTAATTGGAGACTTAATCCATAGTATTCGTGTTCAGAATTACCCTCAGGAGCTTATTGATATCTTTGTTATCGCCGACAACTGTACTGACAATACCGCTGCAGTAGCTCAAGAGGCTGGCGCAATTGTTTTCCCTCGCTTTAATACTGAATATGTTGGTAAAGGCTATGCTCTTGATTATGGCTTTACGTGTATTAAAGAACACTATGGCAACGAAGGATATGAGGCCTTCTTTATTTTCGATGCGGATAATGTTTTAGATGTTAATTACTTCCGCGAAATGAATAAGACCTTTGATAATGGAGCAATCGCTTCGACAAGCTACCGCAATTCAAAGAATTACGGATCAAACTGGATTACTGCCGGTTATGCTGTTTGGTTTTTGCGTGAGGCAAAGTATCTATCTCAGGCTCGTCTTACCCTCAATACCAGCTGTGCTGTTTCAGGTACGGGATTTTTTGTTAGCGCAAAAGTAATTGAAGAAATGGGCGGTTGGAAATTCCATTTGCTTACTGAAGACATTGAATTTTCTACAAACTGTATTCTCAATGGTAGGCGGGTAAGTTACTGCCCTACAGCTGTTTTATATGACGAACAGCCATTAACCTTTAAAGATTCTTGGAATCAGCGTTTCCGTTGGGCAAAGGGCTTTTACCAAGTATTTGGTAAATATGGTTTGCGTTTAGTAAAAGGCATAGCCAAGAATCCTAAGGGATATCGCTTTGCTTGCTACGACATGCTCATGACTATTGCTCCAGGCATGCTTTTGAGCATTATTACTATCATCTTCAATACCATTATTTTGATTTTGGGACTTACTGGTGCTGTTTCAACTGGCGTGATGGTTTCCTCTTCAATATCTTCGGTATTCTTCTGTCTGTTTAGCTATACCACTTTCATGTTTATGTTTGGTGCTTTGACCACCTTTACTGAATGGGACAATATTCACTCCACCACCAAAAAGAAAATTGGTTACATGTTCACGTTCCCATTTTTCATGCTCACCTACATTCCTATTGCATTAGTTGCTTTGTTCAAGAAGGTTACTTGGAAGCCTATTCAGCACAGCATCTCTGTTGATGTCGAGGAGTTTTCCACCGCTCAATCTAAAACTCAAAGCAATCGCATTTAATGGGGTAATACTTGCCAATGAGCTAAAGTCTACTTTAGAACGCGTGCAAGTGTATATGCATGGATATTCTTAAAACCTCGTTCTTTTAATACTTCCGCAGCGCTCCAAAGCGTTGTTCCAGTGGTAAAAACATCATCAAGAAGAATGATGGAAGTTTTTTCTGTCTGAAGGGTGTTTATTGTCATAAGCCGTTTGGGATTAAGCCTAAACGCCCCTTTCATATTCTCTTGTCTCTGCTGTGCACTGAGTTTTCGTTGGTCTTGGTGAGGGAGTTCTGCTAAGAGGGGGAAATAGGGAAGTGAAGTCAGTGACGAGACCTGTTTTGCAATTAAATCCATATGATCAAATCCACGTGTAGTCTTCGCTTCTTTTCTCATGGGTATAGTCGTGATAATTGAATAAGGATTTTTTAGCTGGGGATGAATTGCTTCAGCTATCATTTCGGCAAATAGGGTAGATAATCGCTGTTCTCCTTTATCTTTGTAGGTGGTAATGATTTGCTGCGTCTTGTGGTCAAAAAGAAGAATTGAGGTTGTTGAGTCAAGAACAAAAGGCATTCGTTTGCGTTGTTGGATAATGTAGCTGTTGCATTCAGTACAGAGATGTATCCCAAATGGTGCTCCACATGCCAAACAGGCGTAGTTTTGGTCAATATAAGAAAGGCTTAAAAGGCAATCTCTGCATACATAGGTTCCTGGCTTATTGCAAAGAGCGCACCGAGTAGGCCAAATCATTTCCGCAAATCCTTCTTTGAGTGCTTCACAACAAGGAGTTATTGCTTTGCGAATGAGGTTTTTTCTTTCGTTTTCTGTTTTATCCAGTGCAGGAGAGAGGTGAGCTGTTTTTTTCATAGGAAAGAGGGTGGCAGAGGTTTTTTAAAGAGAGTTTAAAAAATTTGGAATTAGGTTATTTATGCTCGATAGTTAAAGAAAAGGGTTTTAGCAAATAGATTTTTAATGCAACTCGGTACTCAAAGTGGGTAGTAGAGAATAATTCTGCTAAACTGGAAAAGCTTCTTTTAGGTCTGTAGTTGCGGATTTTTTCCTAGTCCAAGGCAGATGCGGTCAAAAGGACCCACGTAAGTCATTGAGTTTTCTCAGACGATCATGGCGCATCCTAGAGGTAAGTCGTACCGTCCTTTGTAGCGGCATAGGGCCGCGGGGGCGAGAGAATGATGTTGATAGCTTAGTTCCAGTACGCGAGTGTGGGGTCAAAAACTAGGTCAGCTAATTGAAGCGCTAAAGCAGAAAGACTTTTTTGAAAGGATTACTTCATGAAGCCAACAAAACTTCTTGTTTTAGGCTTGGTGGTAGCGTTGTGTGCAGGTTTTACTCTGTGTGGATGCTCCTCCTCAGATTATTCTCCAGAAAAGAAAGAACAAACCATTTCTTCGTCCGCTCTTAAAGAAGATGGTGTTTTGAAAGTTGGTGTTGATTCTTCTAGCGCACCGTATGCGGTTTCCTCTTCTGGTTCTTTGATTGGCCTTGAGGTTGATATTGCTGCTGCTTTAGCAGATGAAATGGGTCTTGAACTTGAATTGGTTGATGTTGGTTCAGATGTTGCTAAAGGCATTACTACTGAAAACGTAGACATTGTAGTAGGTGCTACCACAAAAAATGATGCATACGCATTAAGCGATTCCTATCTTTCTACTGCAGTATGCCTTTTCTCAACCGATGCAACTGCAAAGGCTCCTGCTGATACTAGTGGAGATTATAAGATTGCTGCTCAGGCTTCTTCTATGAGTGCTTTTGACGTGACAGAACATTATGGAGAAACCCATTTGGTTTCCGTATCGAATTTGGCAGATGCATTTACTAAGCTTTCAGATGGTTCTGCTCAATTTGCTGCTTCAGATAGCATTATTGGTAGCTATGCTGCTCATTCTGCAAAGATTTCTGCATATCCAATTGCTATTCTTGGTGACAAGACATATCGTTGCGTTGCGGTTGCTTCAAATAACACAGAGTTACTTAAAGAAATCAATAATGCTATTGCTAGCCTTTCTAAGGGCGGCATGATTAAAGTTATTGAGAAGAAATGGCTTGGAACAAGCGTTGATATTACGGGTTTGGAGCAGGTTACCGTGACTGCTGCTGAGCCTGAAGAAACTACTGAAGAAGAAAAAGAAAAGTCTTCTACTTCAGGAAATTAACCCTTTGTTTTGAAATAGTGACAAACAAAAAAGATCAGTTCTAAATATGAATGAACTGGTCTTTTTTTATGAAAGCAGAATGATTTTTTCTGATTATTAATAAACATAGAAATGCTTTACTAGATTATGGTAATCGAATAATTTTTGAGTGGTTGAAAGGATAGCCGATGGATGAGAGGGACTTTACCGGGCAGCAGGTGTCTAAGGAGTCAAAAAAGAAATCAACAGGTTCTTTTAAGACATTTCTTCTTGGATGCATGGGTGCCATTATTGGCTGCGTGCTAGTTTTTGGGGCTTATGGCTTTATTAATAATTCTGGTTCTGTCGTAGAGCTGGGAAGTAAGAGCGAATCAACCATTCTAGTTAATGGTGAAGACACTACTTTAGCAGAAGCTGTTGCCGCAAAAGTGCTCCCGAGCGTTGTAAATATTGACGTATATACAAACCAATCATCCTTTCCCGTGTTAGGTATTGCACCAGGCTCGAAGACTTCAGCTGACGAGCTGGCTCTCTCGGCTCTTGGTTCGGGTGTAGTTATTTCTTCCGATGGCTATATTCTTACAAATTATCACGTTATCGAAGGGGCGGATGCGCTTCGTGTAACAGTTAATAGTCAGGAATACGAAGCTACCGTAGTAGGCACTGACGAAACGAGTGACTTGGCAGTTATTAAAGCCAATGCTACTGATTTGCAGGCTATTGAAATTGGCAGCTCTTCTGATTTAAAAGCTGGACAATGGGTAATGGCTGCTGGTAGTCCTTACGGTTTGGAGCAGTCTGTTTCTACTGGTATTGTATCTGCGGTAAGTAGAACCACTTCTTCTCTTGCAGTATCTGATTCGGATGCAATCTATTCCAATATGATTCAGACTGATGCGGCTATTAACACAGGTAATTCTGGTGGTCCATTAGTTGATAGCAATGGAAAGCTTATTGGTATTAATACGCTTATTGCGTCTTCTTCTGGTAGCAGTTCTGGTGTTGGTTTTGCTATTCCTGTTGATTATGCTATGGGAATTGCGCAGCAGCTTATCGCGGGAGAGACTCCTTCTCATGCTCAATTAGGAGTTTCGTTATACACCATCAACAGTGCTAATGCTGCTCAGTATGGAATAAAGGTAAATTCGGGTGCCTATATTACTTCTGTTGTTCCTGGTTCTGGTGCAGACAATGCAGGTCTTAAAGAAGGCGACGTTATAACCAAAATCGACAATTCGAAGATTACCAGCAGCAGTTACGCAACAATGGTAATTCGTTCTCATAATCCAGGAGATCAAATTACTGTTACCTACTATCGTGATGGAGAAGAAAAGACTACGCAGGTTACACTAGGTTCTGATTCTTAAAGCTCCTGTTTTCTCGAGTTTCTCTTTGTCTGAGGAGAAGGAGAGAAAGCTTTTAGGTTAATATAGACAGAGCCAAAAAAGCTCCTTGGTTATGAGAAGGGTATAGCTATGAATTCAGATTATAAATATAAGCGCGTTCTTTTGAAACTCTCGGGAGAGGCGTTGATGGGCGATAACGGATACGGTGTTGATCCAAAAGTAGTTGAAGAGCTCGCAGTTCAGATTAAAGAAATCGTAAACGACGGTGTTGAGCTTGCTATTACTGTTGGTGGTGGCAATATCTTCCGTGGTCTTGCAGGCGTAGCAGACGGCATGGATCGTGCACAAGGTGACTACATGGGCATGTTAGCAACCTGCATTAATTCTCTTGCATTGCAGGATGCGTTTGAGCGTCATAACATTCCAACGCGTGTTATGAGCGCAATCGAAATGCGCCAGATTTGCGAAACTTATATTCGCCGTCGTGCTATTAATCACCTCCAGAAAGGTATTGTTACCATCTTTGCTGCAGGTACGGGTAATCCTTACTTCACTACTGATACTACCGCAGCATTGCGCGCGTGTGAAATAAATGCAGAGTGTGTAATTAAAGCAACGAAAGTTGATGGTATTTATGATTGCGACCCTGTTACTAATCCAGACGCAAAACGCTTTGAGCGCATTTCTTACATGGAAGTATTGAATCGCGGGCTCGAAGTGATGGATTCAACCGCTATTTCTCTTTGCATGGACAATAATCTTCCAATTCTTGTATTCGACCTTATGGTTCCAGGCAATATTGCTCGAATTCTTAAGGGAGAAAACATTGGCACAACCGTGTGCATTGATGAATAGTATTAGTTACAATGCATATAATTACTAACCGCATTTGTTAACGAAGTAGATCCTTTGAAAGGGAAAACAATGGTAGATGAGGTATTGTTGAAAGCTGAAGAACGTATGCAGCATGCAATGGAACAGCTTTCTTATAACTTTAGTGGCGTTCGCACTGGTCGTGCAAGTGCAATGGTTCTTGATCGAGTAAAGGTTGACTATTACGGCGCTCTTACTCCAGTCAATCAGCTTGCGGGCATTAAAACACCTGATGCTCATCTTTTGGTAATTGAGCCATGGGATAAGTCCTGCCTTGGTGCTATTGAGCAGGCTATTTTAAAGTCTGATATTGGGGTAACTCCTAGCAATGATGGTTCGGTTATTCGTCTTCCTTTCCCAGCGTTAACTGAGGAACGTCGTAAGGAATTAGCAAAGCAGTGTAAAGGTTTCGCCGAAGAATCCCGTGTTGCTATTCGTGCAGCACGCCGTGATGCGAATTCTGCAGTTGAAAAACTGGTAAAGAATGAAAATCTTCCTGAAGATGACGAGCGTCGTGCGGAAGCTGAAATTCAGAAAATGACCGACAAATATATCGCTCAGGTTGATGAGGCTTTCAAGGCTAAAGAAGCAGAGGTTATGTCTATCTAAACGAGGTTATGATGCGTCGTTCTCTTGATTACATATTCCCACACGTTCCTTGTGATATTGACCTTAATGCGCTCGATACCGAGCGCATTCCTCAACATATCGCCATTATTATGGATGGTAATGGTCGTTGGGCAAAAAAACGTGCCCTAAATAGACTTAAGGGTCATAAGGCAGGAATAGAAGCAGTGCGTGAAGCGATTCGAACCGCTAATGATTTAGGGGTTGACTACCTTACTATCTATTCCTTTTCTACCGAAAATTGGAAGCGCCCTCAAGAAGAAGTGATTGGTCTTATGGATTTGTTTGCCAAGACCATGCTTGCAGAAGTTGATGAGCTTCATAAAGAACAGGTCCGTGTAAAAACCATCGGTGATTTATCTATGCTTCCAAAAGAGACGCGCAAGGCTTTTGAACAGGCGTGGGAAAAAACAAAAGATAACGCAGGAATGACCCTTTTAGTTGCAGTTAATTATGGAGCACGTCAGGAAATTCTTGGCGCAGTAAATGCGTATGTCAATTTAGTTAAAGAAGCTTGTCAAAATGGTCAAGAAATTCCAGCTCTGACTGAAGAATTGTTTGAATCGGGACTTACTACCGCTGGTATTCCTGATCCCGATTTATTGATACGAACTTCAGGAGAATTGCGAGTAAGCAACTTCCTTCTCTGGCAAATTGCCTACTCTGAGTTTTATGTAACCGATGTTTTGTGGCCTGATTTTAATCGATATGATTTATTGCGTGCCGTAATTGCATTCCAAGATCGTGAAAGGCGCTATGGGGCTGTTTAATATGGCTGAGACGCGAATAAGAAAATCGTTCAAACAAACACCAAGCTCTCGCTCTTCTTCGGAAAGCGAGACTTTTTGTAGTGATTCTGACCTTAATCCTGGCCAGATTGATGAATATGAGCAAGTAAAGGTTACGGCTGCTGCTTTAGGGGAAGTAAGCGCAAATAGTGCTCAGGTCTTAAAAAACACTCGAGCACATACCTTCTCTCATTCTTTTGACGAAGAGGGAGAAACCATTACACGCTCTTTGAATAAAGAAGAAACTCGTAGAGAAAAAATAAAAAATAAGGCCGTTGAAAAGACGCCAAAGAAACTAAAAAACCCTTCCGATATGCAAGTTAGAGTTAGAACGGGTACGGTATATATCCTTCTAACGGTTGTCTGCGTTCTTGCAAGTGATGTATCTGCTGCGCTTTATCTAGCAGTTCTTTCAGCAATTTGTGCAAACGAATTCTATTACATGGTTAATTCAGATGCTAAGGTTGCAAACGAATTTTTAGGAGTGATTTTTGCTGCGGCCTTCCCTATAGGAATGTGGCTATTCTCTTTTAAAGGAGTATGCATTCTGTATGCGCTCTTTATTCTGTGTTTGCTTGTTTGGTATGTTTTTTGGAAACATGCTCGCATTGTTGATGTATCAGTAAGTCTGTTTGGTGCTAGTTATACTGGTGGATTAATGTCGTGCGCTATGCTCATCAAGGGAGCACTTCCTGATTATTGGGGTGGTGTGCTTTTGCTGGGTATTTTTGCAAGCGTATGGATTAATGATGCCTTTGCCTATTTAGTGGGTTCTAAAATTGGAAAGCATAAACTTGCTCCAAGCATTTCGCCAAAGAAAAGCTGGGAAGGCTTTATTGCAGGTCTTGTTGCTTCTATGGCGATATGGGCAGTGCTTTGCTATATTCCCTATTTGGATATGTCTCTTGCGCAGGCATTAGTTGCTGGTCTTATCTGTGGCATTTTGGGTGTTTTGGGAGACTTGGTAGAGAGTCGCATTAAACGAAACTCGGGCTTTAAAGACTCGGGTACTATTATGCCTGGTCATGGAGGCCTTCTTGATCGCTGTGATTCTCAGTTCTTAGTTACCGTATCTTCGGCATTGTTGCTTATATGCGGTGGATGTATTCCTTTTGGTTTGTAATTAAATGCTTCTCATGAGGAGGGCGCTATGAAACGTATTGTGGTATTGGGCTCAACTGGCTCAATTGGAACACAGACTCTCGATGTAGTAAGAAGACATTCTGACAAGCTGTCGGTGGTTGCTCTTGCTGCTGGTTCTCGATATGAGCAGGTATTAGAGCAAGCAGAAGAATTTAAAGTGCAAAAGATTGTTATTGGCAACGAATCTTTGCGTGATGAAGTTCTAGCTCATCCTCTTGCACGCGGAAAGGACATTTCCTTTGGTGCCGACAAGCTTATAGATGCATGCCTTTATGATGAAGCAGATATGATTGTTAATTCTCTTGTGGGTGCTGCTGGTCTTCAGGCAAGCTACGCTACTCTTAAAGCAGGTAAAAAGCTTGCACTTGCTAACAAGGAATCTTTGGTAGTAGGAGGAGACTTACTTATGCCAATGTCTACTCCTGACACCCTTCTTCCTATCGATTCCGAGCACGGTGCAATTTATCAGTGCTTGTTAGGAGAGCAGGCACAAGAAGTTGAAAAGCTTTGGATTACCGCTTCGGGTGGTCCGTTTCGCGGAAAAAAGAAAGAGGATCTAAAAGAGATTACTCCTGCTCAGGCGTTGGCGCATCCTACTTGGAATATGGGTCCAAAAATTTCAATCGATTCTTCGACTCTAATGAATAAAGGACTTGAAGTTATTGAAGCCCATCATCTCTTTAATATGCCTTACGAAAAAATTGAGGTGGTAGTTCAACCTCAGAGTGCTATTCATTCAATGGTTGAGTTTACTGATGGATCGGTTAAGGCTCATTTAGGAACAACCGATATGCGTATTCCTATTCAGTTTTCTTTAAGCTACCCCGATCGATGGGATGCTCCTGTTGAACCTCTTGATTTTAGAAAACTTGGTTCGCTAGAGTTTGAAGCGCCTGATACGGAAACCTTTGCCTGCTTAGCTCTTGCAATCAAGGCGGGCACGCAAGGAGGAACGCTTCCTTGTGTAATGAATGCCGCTAACGAAGTTGCAGTTGCGGCATTTTTAGCAGAGCAATGTCCTTATTTAGGCATTGCTGAAGTAATTGAAAAAACCATGGAAGCTGCTCAGGTAGAAACTGTACAAAGTATCGAGCAGTTGATGCAGGTAGATGCGTGGGCGCGAGAGTATGCTCGCAAGTATATAGAAAAAGCCTTTAAGGCATAGTGCTGTTGTTGAATTGATGGAACACTGAACTATATATGGATGCTTTAATTTCGATAGTATGCTGTCTCATTATTTTGAGCGTGCTTGTTTTTATTCATGAAGGCGGTCATTTCTTGACTGCGCGTGCTTTTGGTGTTCGAGTCACTGAATTTATGTTAGGTCTTCCTGGTCCAAACCTTGGTTTTTCTTGGAAGGGGACCCGTTTTGGGGTAACTGCAATTCCTCTAGGCGGGTATGCTATGGTGTGCGGTATGACACCGAAGCGCGAGATTCCTTATTTGAAGGAAATACTTGGGTATGCCTATACTCACGGCACTGTTTCTCTTGAAGAGGTTCAAGCAGCCTTCTCTTTGAGCGAAGAGCAAGCCCAAGAAGCGCTTGAAGAGCTGTGCGAATGGGGCTCGCTTAAGCGGCCTTTAAAAACTGACACGGCTGATCTTTATCGAACTCCCGAAACTGATACTGCGCCAATGGGCACTTCTCACGTTATTGATGACTTAGATGAATTCTTCGAATCCGAGGATAAAAAACAGTATCATTCACTCCCTTTTATAAAGCGTGTGATTATCCTTTTGGCCGGTCCAGCCATGAATCTTCTTTATGCCATGGTGGTATTCGTGATCATCTATTCAGTAATAGGTGTTGATTTGCAGAATACTCAAACAGGCGAGATTGTTCATTATGCTTTATCTCCAATTGAGTCGATAATGGCGGGTTTTAACTATATTGGTGCGGTGTTTGTTGCAATTCTCGGGCTCTTTAATCCGGCTACTGTGGCGGATACGGTATCAAATTCCACTTCAATTATCGGTATTGCGGTTTTATCGAAAACTGCGTTTGAACAGGGCTTTATAACAGTTCTTTCGTTTTCAGCAATTATTTCAGTTTCATTAGGTTTAATGAATGCGTTACCTATCCCTCCTCTTGATGGAGGAAAGTTCGTTATCGAAATTGTGCAAAAAGTTACAAGAAAAAACGTTTCAATTAAAGCGCAAAACGTAGCTTCAACAGTAGGAATGGCGTTGTTTTTACTGCTGTTTGTGGTTATGGTTAATCAAGACGTTCAACGGTTTATTTTTGGTAATTGGGGCTAAAAATGACTACTACTTCAAATAATAAAAAACCCCATCAGATTACGCGAGAAGTGTCTGTTGGAAATGTGGTGATGGGCAAAGGAAACCCTTGTGTGGTTCAGTCCATGCTCAACCTTCCTTTAAATCAAGTTCAGGAGAATATCAATCAAATAAATAGACTTGCTGAAGCGGGATGCGAAGTGATTCGTATTGCAATTCCGTCAAAGGCTGACCTTGATTACTTCCAAGAAATTTGCGAAAAATCATGTCTTCCTGTTGTAGCTGATATTCATTTCAGTGCAGAGATTGCTATCGAAGCAGCAAAAAGAGGCGCTTCGAAACTACGTATCAATCCGGGCAATATTGGAGGGCTTCAAAAAACAATACCGGTGCTCCAGGCAGCAAAAAATGCGGGTATTCCTATTCGAATTGGCGTTAATGCTGGCTCATTAGATAATGAAATATCCAAGCGTACCGATTTAACACTGCCTGAAAAACTGGCAGAATCCGCAGTAGGATATGTGGAGTTTTTTGAAGCGAACGGGTTTAGGGATATTGTGGTTTCGGCAAAAGCTCATGACGTAGTAACAACGGTTGAAACCTATCGTTTATTATCGCAGCGAATTCCGCAAATTCCTCTTCATATTGGTGTTACTGAAGCGGGAACGCTATTTCAAGGCTTGGTAAAATCTGCAAGTGGTCTGGGAATCCTTCTTGAGGAAGGTATTGGTGATACCATGCGTATATCCCTAACCGATGATCCACTTGAAGAAATACGAGCCTGTTGGGCACTTCTAGGAGCTCTTGGATTGCGTCGTCGAAATCCTGAACTTATCTCATGTCCTACCTGTGGCCGTTGTAAGGTTGATTTAATTGCTCTTGCAAAAGAAATTGAAGTAAGATTATCTTCTGTTTCTCAACCTATCCAGGTTGCCGTAATGGGATGTGTTGTTAATGGCCCCGGTGAAGCAGCAAGTGCTGATATTGGAGTAGCTTGCGGTGATGGTGTGGGAGTAATTTTTTCCCATGGAGAAACCTTGCGAAAGGTTAAAGAAGAGGATATTGTTGAGACCTTGATGGAAGAGATTGGAAGACTATGACGAAAATGATTCGTTTGAGTGAGACATACGCTCCAACATTAAAAGAGAATCCGGTAGATGCTGAAATCGCAAGCCATATTTTGTTGGTTCGCGCAGGTATGATTCGCAAGGTTGCATCAGGTGTGTATTCCTTCTTACCTTTGGGCATGCGTGTTCTCTCAAAGATTGAAAATATTGTGCGTGAAGAAATGAACGCAAAAGGCGCACAGGAAATTCTCATGCCTGCCTTACAGCCAGCAGAGTTGTGGCACGAAAGCGGTCGCTGGGATGATTATGGCCCAGAACTTATGCGCATGAATGACCGTCATGACCATGGTTTTTGCCTTGGTCCAACTCATGAAGAGCTAATCACTGCAATTGTTCGTAACGAGCTTCGTTCATATAAGCAACTTCCATGCAACTTATATCAGATTCAATCAAAATTCCGTGACGAAATTCGTCCACGCTTTGGCTTGTTGCGTAGTCGTGAATTCATAATGAAGGATGCTTACAGTTTTCATTCAAGCAAAGAGTCTCTCCAGGAGACTTACGATGATATGTATGAAGCATATGGAAATATTTGTCAGCGTTGCGGTCTTGATTACCGTCCGGTATTGGCAGACTCAGGACAGATTGGCGGTAGTGTAACTCACGAGTTTATGGCACTTGCGGAAGCAGGCGAGGCTGAGTTGGTTTATTGCTCATCCTGCAATTATGCTGCTGATACTGAAGTTGGTGCTTGTAAGTGCCATCCAGAAGAATTCGGCGTAACAGAGCTCACGAAATTGGAAACCCCAGGAGTGGCTTCTATTGCTGAACTTGCTGAGTTTTTGGGAAGTACGGAGAATAAAACCGTAAAAGCGCTGGTAGGCAAAGACGAAGAGAATACCATCGTTGCACTTTTTATCCCAGGTGATCATGAGCTTAATGAGTTGAAAGCGGGCAATGTAATTCCTGGCTTTGAATTGCTTGATGATGAAGAGCTGAAAGAAGCAAAGCTTCCAAAGGGCTCAATTGGTCCTGTTGGTTTGCCTGAAGGTGTGAAGATTGTTGCCGACAGCAATCTAAAAGACATTCTTCACTGGGTTGTAGGCGCAAACGAGCACGGATTCCATTATGCGGGCGCAAAACAAGATCGCGACTTTACCGTTGATGTGTGGGCTGATCTTTGTGAAGCTCGCAAGGGCGATGCCTGTCCTGAGTGCGGTCAAGAACTGCTGAGCGCACGTGGTATTGAAGTATCGCAGGTATTTCAGCTCGGAGATAAATATTCGAAGGCAATGAATGCTGTTTATTCTGATGAAGACGGTAAAGATAAGCCATTTATCATGGGTTGTTATGGTGTTGGCGTAACTCGCACTCTTGCTGCCGTTGTTGAGCAACATAATGATGAACGTGGCATTATTTGGCCTATGAATATTGCACCAGCTCAGGTATGTGTACTTCCATTAGTAACAAACGACGAAGTTGTTATGCCTGTTGCTCTTGAAATTGCTCAGCAGCTCCAGAATGCAGGTATTGAGGTTGCTCTTGATGATCGCAAAGAGCGTCCAGGTGTGAAATTCGCTGATGCTGACTTAATTGGTTGGCCAATTCAGATTGTGGTTGGCAAGCGTGGTGTTGAGAATGGTGTTGCAGAAGTGAAAATTCGTGCAACAGGCGAAAAGAAAGAGATTCCATTCTCTGATATTGATGCGCTCCTTGCTGAAATTGAAGCAGTTGCAGCTCTCTAGTGTAAGTAAGCATTGTTTATTGTTCCTTTTATACGGGTAGTTTTAGCCATTTAAGGAAGAATAGTAGTGTACGTATACTGAAGTGAAATAAAACGTCTGTTCTTTGGGGCAGGCGTTTTTCATCAAAAGCAGAAAAAAGGATTGCTATGGAACAGAGAAAAATTCCTGAATTGTTAGCACCAGCAGGTGGTATGGAGCAGCTTCGCTATGCTATTGCTTTTGGTGCGGATGCAGTATATCTTGCTACAGACAAGTTCGGCTTACGAGCTCGTGCGCAAAATTTTTCTTTAGAGGTTCTTCCGAAAGCGGTTGAGTATGCTCATGCTCATGGCGTTAAAGTTCACGTTACGTGTAATGCTTACGCGCATGATAAAGATTTGGTCGATTTGCCTCATTACGCAAAAGCTCTTGAAGAAGCGGGAGTTGATGCGGTTATTGTGAGCGATTTAGGTGTTTTATCAATCATTCATAAAACCGCTCCTTCTTTAGAGCTTCATGTTTCCACTCAGGCTTCTATTTCAAACGCAGCAGCTGCTCTTGCGTGGTATTCTTTGGGCGCTCGTCGAGTTGTGTGTGCTCGTGAAATGTCTCTAGAAGAAATTGCTGCCATGAAAAAAGAACTTCCAGCAGATATGGAAGTGGAAGTGTTTGTTCATGGTGCTATGTGCATGGCAATTTCGGGACGTTGCCTGATTAGTGATTTCTTGGCAGGGAGAGCAGCTAATCAAGGAAACTGTGTTCAGCCTTGTCGATGGGGTTATACCTTAGAGGAGCCTTCACGCCCAGGACAATTGTTTGACATTGAGCAGGATCAAGGTCTTACTCATATCATGAACTCTAAAGATTTAAACATGCTTGCTCATTTAGATGATCTTGTTGAGGCGGGTGTTGATTCGATAAAAATCGAAGGTCGTGTAAAGAAAGCATTTTATGTTGCTACTGTAGTAAACGCATACCGTCATGTACTTGATGGTGAGCCTGCTGAAAAATGGGAAGGGGAGCTAGAAACTATTTCTCACCGTCCGTATCATACGGGATTTTTCTATGGTCCTGCCGAACAGTCTCTAAGCGATGATATTTATGTCCAGCTTTATGATTGGGTTGGGGAAGTTGTTGAGAGTAAAAAAACTAGGGAAGATTTGTGGGACGTTGATGTGTACTGTAGGAATAGATTCTACGAGCACGACTTCTTGGAGCTTTTAAGCCCTCATGCACCTATTGTTTCGGTGGAAATAAAAGAGTTGCGAGAATGTTTCCCTAATGGCGACACGGTGCCATCTTCGGTAGCAAACAAAGCAATGGGAGTATACCGGTTTACCTGCGATAGGCCTTTATACCAGGGTGATATTCTCAGAGCAAAAAGAAAAAATCCTAAGGTTAAGAATTAGTGCCTTAAATCATTGGTCTGTCTGCGATTTTATTGCTATCATTCGAATTAACCTAGGAAAGGAGTTCTTATGGGACGCAAGGCAACAGAACCAATAACTTTTACTAACATGGATGAACTGGTTGTCTATCTTATGGGTAACCATTCTGTGTATACGGAAGTAGGTGGTCAGCTCTTTTACATCACTGATGTAAACTGCTCTTATTGGCGTGCTCAGGACACTTCATCTCTTAATGAAAAAGATCACTACGTAGATTGCTCTGAACTTGTTCCAACTTTGTCTGAGTTTATTACTCTTCCTTTTGTTGAGGGTAAGTCATTAACTGAAATCTTTGATAGTGCAGTATTTTATCCTTCAGTAAAGGACTAATCTTTCATAGAGGTTAGTTGTTTGGGAGAAAAGAGTTTACTTGACGATTAACCGCTTCTCCTTATATACTGTATGACGCTCAAGGGGCATTAGCTCAGCTGGGAGAGCGCTTGGCTGGCAGCCAAGAGGTCACGGGTTCGATCCCCGTATGCTCCACCAATTATTCAAAGCCTAGTAACGATTGTTGCTAGGCTTTTTTCGTGAAATAGAGTGGGAGTTTAGGCATTGCTGGTGCATTTTGTCCTGTAAGGAGGAGTTTAGGCACAACCTGCGTACCGGTGGGTTAACCCCTTTTTGGTTGGTTTATTCGAAAACTTCGTAATCTTCAAGAGTGTCGTTAAGGTAGTCGCTTACGCAATCAATTGCGCGTCCTGAGACATTCGAGATAACGGTGATGCCTGCAGCATTGAGGGAATCAATTTCTTTATTCTGAATTCTGTTGCAAAGAAGAACTTTCACTTCAATCTGGCGAAGGAAATTTGCTTGTGAACCACAGAGATGGCCTTGGCTAGGAAGGTTACGAGAGGCTACAATTTTTCCGTCTTCAATTTTGTAGTAGTTAAAGTTTGAACAGGCGCTATAGATAGGGCATACGTTCAAACCTTCACTAGCAACAGCAATTTGCATGAGTTTCCTACTAGTTATTCTTGTAATACCTCAGAATACTTTAAGTAACCTTGAGGCATTCTGCCATAATCTTTCGCTAAACGGAAAAAATGGGATACTTTATGGACGTGTTCAAAAAAGACAATGCGTGAAATTAGTTAAATCGCAGGAAGATCGAAAAGGAAATTACCTAAAAAAGGGGATTTTTGTAAAAAAAGTAAAGAAAAACACTTGCGTTTTATTTTGTGCTTTGTAATAATAATCGAGCTGCAAGTCAGCGTGTCCGTCCCCATCGTCTAGAGGCCTAGGACGCGGCCCTTTCAAGGCTGAAACACGGGTTCGACTCCCGTTGGGGGCACCAAGTATTCAAGACTCTGGTAACAGAGTCTTTTTTTATGTAATTTTTCGGATAGATTTCCTTCTGATTACAATGGTTTATCGGAAAAGTATTGTTGAGAATTGATCGTTGTGTAAAGAAATGTTCTTAGAGGAGTTTTAGTGCAAAAGTTAATTGCTCAAATAATGAAATTTGGTGTGGTGGGCTTTATTGCCTTCTTTATTGACTTTGGCACAATGGTTTTCTTGACGGAGGTATTTGGTGTTCCATACCTGATTAGTACCACCGTTGCTTTTATTGTTTCAGTTATCTTTAACTACTTCGCTTCTATGCGTTTTGTGTTCAAGCGAAAAGACTCTATGAGTCGCCGTAGGGAATTTATCATCTTTGTTTTGCTGTCAGTTGTGGGCTTGATTCTCAATGATATCTTCATGTATGTCTTTGTTGACCTCTTCTTGGTTGATTATCGTATTTCGAAGATTGTGGTAACAGCATTGGTTATGGTGTGGAATTTTGTATCTCGTAAGGTCTTCTTAGAAGCTAAAGAATAATTTCTCTTTTCCAGTTAAAATAGAATAATTACAAAAAACGAGCTCCGCAATTTGTTTTAGGCAGATAAGGAAGGAATTAGCGTTATGAACGTTCAATTCAAGACTTTGCGCAGGTTTGGGGATAAAGCGTATATATTGGCCGAGATAACTGGCTACGACGAGCGTCTTCCAATGATTCTTTCTGCCTCAACTGAATCGGGCTTACATATTCCTTCTGACACGTTTGCTTATTGTGCGGAAGATAATTTTCTTGACCTAGAATCTGTTCTTTTTGATGGAACCCTTACTTCTTCCGAAACGGCTCTTTCTGGCGTGCGTTTTCGCACTGCTGCTGAAGTAAGGCATTTCGTAATTGTTCTTCCTTGGCTTTCTATTAAACGCTTTGTTTTGGAATTTCGCGCAATTGACTCAAAAGGTTCCACTATTATTTCATGCGTGAAGAAGCTTGATCTTCCTTCAATTCAGTGGTCAACCATGGTTGCGTCACGATTCTATGATGATGAAGGCAATGCAATAGAAAAGCTTGACGGTTCTTATATTCACGACCGTATTCATATTGACTTCATTCGTGCGGTAGAAGATCAGAACCAAATATTAATTACTGCAGCGGTTGAGATGCCGTTTCACGAGGAAAGTGTTATCGAATTCGACTTCCTTGATCAAAAGGGAAGGCGACTATTTCTTGATTCCTATGTAATTGAAGATAGTGTCTCTCATGCAATTGATTTTGGTTCTTTTGAGAGACGTCATATGGCGGTGAGCTTCTTAATAAATAAAGACCAAGAAGGTGTTTGTTTCTGCGCAACCGATACTCAAGGGGGCGTTCTTCCTGGTTTTGCTATGCTTGGCGAAGGAAGCAAAGAGGCTCTTTTGGAAGAGTTTTATCATAAAACAACAAACGCTTTTGATGATGAGAATTACAATTCCTGGTTCAATGAGGTTCATGCCGTTGATTTGCCAACTATGCTCCAGCAGGTTTCTTCTCGTTTTGAGTATGAGCCATTAATTAGCGTTGTCTGTCTCCTTAATGATGACCCGGTGCATCATCTTTTTGAGCTCATCAGCTCTATGCGCACTCAAACGTACGAAAAATGGGAACTTATTCTAGTAAATATCTCTGAATATCGCCAATCAATTGTTGATATCGTAAGCGCCTTTAAAGATGATCGCATTTATATGATTAATCCTTCAGATGAAGTTCGCCTTTACTCTGGTCTTGCCGCAGTTGAGGGTGAATTTGTTTCTGTTGTCCGCGCTTCAGATAAACTTGCTCACGATGCTCTTTTCGAGATTGTGCGTACGGTAAATGAAACTCCCGAATGTGATTTCTTCTATAGCGATGTTGATACAGTAGACGCTAGCGGAATCCACTCTAATCCAATTTTCAAGCCTGACTATTCTCCAGAAATGCTTCGCTGCTATAACTATATTAAAGGGTTTATCTCGGTAAGAAAAACCTTGATTGATCAGTTGAATATGCATGATTTTTCATATGGTTCTGCGTTTGAATATGACACTATTCTGCAGCTTTGCGAAACAGCGCGAAAAGTGTGTCATGTTCCTCGTGTTTTGTACCATCTTCGTTATGGAGCAAACCCGCTATTTGGTGTCCATTCTCAGGATTCTCAAGAAGAAGGAAGAAGAGCGCTGCTTAACCATTGTAAGAGAGTAGGTATTAAAGCAGAGGTAATCAGTTCGAATATTCCATTCCACTATCAGGTTCGCCATATTACTGATTGTCGTCAGAAGGTAAGCATTATTATTCCTTCGCTGGGGGATATTGAAGTCTTATCTAAGTGTCTTAATACTCTTTTTGGCAGGTTGTCTTATCGGGAGTATGAGGTAGTTGTAGTAGACGCTTCTAGCAATGAAGAGCTGCGCGATTGTTATGGCTCTCTTATTGAAAAGCACAATAACCTTCAAGTTCTGACTTGGAATAACGAGTTTAATCTTGCAGAAATTGCAAATTTCGCTGCAAAAAATACTCAGTCTGATTTCCTGTTGTTTTTAACTGAAGACGCAAAGGTGCTTTCAGATGAATTCCTAAAAGTAATGGTAGGCTATTTCCAATCACCCGAGGTAGGTATTGTAGGTCCAAAGCAGCTCTACATTGATGGTTCTGTTGAAAATGCAGGTATTGTGGTAGGTGGAGAAAAAGTCATCACAACGCTCTCTCGCTATATGCCTCGTGATTGGAATGGCTATCAAAATCGCGCTATTATCCCGCAGAATGTTTCTGCGGTATCAGGTGACTGCATGCTTGTTCGTCGAAGTGTTTTTGATGAGATTGGTGGCTTTACTGAAGAGTTTTCTCTCTCATATTCCGATGTGGATTTCTGTTTGAAAGCAGCTTCAAAGGGTTATTACACGGTTTATACTCCTTATGCAGTGATGAGTCACTATAAGTCAGTTTCTCGTGCAAGAAATTACTCTAAGGCTCTCAGAATTAAAATTCGCAAAGAGGCTGCATTGCTAGAATATTTGTGGCCTGAACTATATGTGAAGGGTGACCCTTTCTATAACGCAAACCTGGATAGTTCAAATCCTTATTTCGCAATGCCTGATTATTCTTCTCCTGAGGAGTACTAAGAATGAATGTCCGTTTGGAAAGTATTTGTCACGGAGATGGCAAAGTTTATCTTCAGCTGGTAATTGACAAGATGCGTCCTGATGCTCTTTTGAGGCTTGAGGCTCTTTTGAAAGATGAGTCGGTGATTCCTTCTCATCTTTTTCCTTTTACGCTAGCTAACGATTCGTCTTTAGCAAACTATATTGTGGTTCTTCCTTTCCTCTCTGTTCGTGAGGTTGATTTAGTTTTTACTGAATACGAAAAGGGAGAACCGGTAGAAACATCATGTCTCACCGTTGAGCTCAACTCTGTCCGTTTGAGAACTCGAATAAATAGCCTTGTACGTAATGAGCTCATTACCGACATGCTGGACATTGAGCATGAATATTGTGCTGAGCGCATGAGCATTTATTTTTCTCACGTCATTGAAACCGAAGATTCACTGGTGGTTAAGATGCTGGTGGATATGCCTAAAATGAACGAGAGTAATGTTCTTGTTCGTTTTATGGATGCGCGGGGAAAAGAGATTGATTTGCCGGTGTTTCCTCTCTTCGAAGAGGTGTGTCCCGCTCAAAGGTTTGGTGATAAAGATCGCCTCCAGCTGGGATTCTCGGTTCTAGTAGATAAGACTGATAAAGACTTTTGCGTTATTGCGTACGACGAAGAAGACCGCATTCCAGGTGGTTTTGGTATGTTTTGTGACGAAACCTATCGTCTGTTGTGGGAGTTGTTTAAGAAAGAATCGTGTCCGGCTTCCGAAGACCCTCGTTATGGCGAATGGCTTAGAGAGCATGAACCTTCCTTAGCCGATATTGCCTTGCAGCGTTCTAACACTCTTCCGTTTAGACCAACTATCAGCTTAGTGCTTCCTCTTGTTTCTTGTAATAAGGAGCGTCTTTGCGAAGTTGTCGATCCGATAATGAATCAAACGTATGGCACTTTTGAGTTGATTGTGGTTGATGCATGTCTCAATGATGACACGTATAAAGACTACTTTTCTCTCTGGGAGGAAGATAGTCGAATAAAGAGAATTAAAATGGATGATTCCTCCACGGCTTCGGCGGTAGTGTTGACTGGTTTGCTTCAATCGCAAGGGGAGTATTGTGCGGTAGTTTCTCAAGAAGTGCTTCTTGCAAGTGATGCGCTCTTTGAGTACGTAAGACGTCTCAACGAATTAAAAGCAGAAGACGATATGAACCAAGCAAATGGTAGTCGCTATAAAACATGCGTGCTCTATAGTGATCATGATGATGTTGACAGTGAGGGATATCAGATTCATCCCCATCTTAAACCCGAGTATTCTCCTGACTACTTATATTCATTTAATTACTTTGGTTTATTTGTAATGCTCTCACGGGGCGTAATTGATTCAATTGCGAAAGAGTACGGCTTTACTGCTCAAGCATTTAGCTATGACTTGGCTTTGAAATCAACCCTTGTTGCTTCATGCATCGAGCACATTCCTTTAGTTCTTTATCACGTCTATCCTTATGAAGAAGAGATTATTTCTTCCAATATGGACATAAATGAGTTTATGGAAGATCGAAACAATCCTCTCTATTTTGGAAGAAAGGTACTTGCGGCTCATCTTTTACAAAAGGGTATTAAGGCACGTGTTCTTATTGATGCTCAGCGTGAGAGCTATACCGTTGACTATTATCTTGAAGAAGATGATTCCTCTACGGTTTCAATTTTGATTCCCACAAAGGATCAAAGTGCTTTATTAGAGAGGTGTATTACTTCCATTATGGAGAGTAATAGCTTTTCACGGTACGAAATTGTAATTATTGATAACCAGAGCGTAGAGCGAGAAACCTTTAATTTGTATGCCGCTTTGCAGAGCTCAAGCAAAGTATCGGTTCGCTTATTTAAGTATGACAAACCGTTTCACTATGCGCGAATGATTAATGCTGCGGCGCGTACTTGTAAAAGCGATTATCTCTTGCTTTTGCATAACGATACGGAAATGATTACTGAAAATGCTCTTGAAAAGCTTATTGGTCAGTGTTCTCGAGGCGATATTGGTGTTGTAGGAGGAAAACTCCTCTTTGCTGATCAAACTGTTCAGCATGCAGGGTATGCGGTTGGAAAACGAGGCCATATTAGTAACATTGGTGCTCACTGCGCAAGAACTTATTCTGGATACGAAAAACGTTTTGTGGTGGCAAATAATGTATCGGCGGTCTCAGGTGCTTGTTTAATGGTTAAACGAACATTATTTGAAAAGCTTGGTGGGCTTGAGGAACGATTCAATATTTACTACTCTGATATCGATTTTTGTCTACGTGTCTTAAAAGAAGGTTATTACGTTGCTATCAATCCTTCGGTAGAGCTTTTCCATCGGGAGCGTGCAACACTTGGCCACGAATTTACGCCCGATCAGCAGTTGCGCATTGAGAAAGAACGCGCTTTTTTCCAGTATCGTTGGCCTCGATACAGTCTTGAGGGTGATCCTTTTATAGGGAGAAACATCAGCTCTCAGACAGGATATTTCTCTCTCAATTTTGATAATTAAAGCCAACAAGGAAAGACGCTATAACATATTGGGATGAAGAGCGCTAATGTGCAATTCTATTCTGTAGCAAACTTATCTAAAGCCTTCTTTTTGTCGTATATTTCGTTACGAAGTAGAAATAATTCTGTGCTTAAATGAAGGCTTAAAGTAGAGGATTGCATAAGGCATTTTTGGAATAATTGTCCTGACAATGAGATACAACAATCCCTGAAAGAAAGGTAAGTCATGGTTTACAACCCACAAAAAGACTTTGTGTTAAAGACAATTAACGCACGAGACGTTCATTTTGTTCGTTTTTGGTTTTGTGACGTATTGGGCAATATGAAGTCTTTTGCGGTAATTCCTTCTGAACTTGAAAACGCATTTGAAGAGGGAATGGGCTTTGATGCTGCCTGCATTCAAGGTTTCTCTTTCTCTCACGAATCAGACATGCTTGCTTACCCTGATCCATCAACTTTTCAGATTCTTCCATGGCGTCCTGAGCAGGATGCAGTTGGAAGAATGTTCTGCTCTATCAAAACTCCTCAAGGGGAAATTTTTGAAGGTGACTCTCGAGAAGTTTTGAAGCGCATTGCTACTAAGGTTCAGAACATGGGTTACACCATGAATGTTGGTCCTGAACTAGAATACTATTACTTCAAGGATTCGAAGGGTACTGAAGTATTGGACAATGGTGGCTATTTCGACTTAACTTCTCTTGACATGGCAAGTGATATGCGTCGTGACACCATTCTTACCCTTGAAAAGATGGGTATTCCCGTAGAGTATTCCCATCACGAAAATGGTCCTTCTCAGCAGGAAATTGATCTTCGCTATTCAGACGCTCTTACTATGGCTGATAACGTGATGACCTACAAGATGGTCGTAAAGGAGATTGCTCATAAGCACGGGGTATATGCGTCGTTTATGCCAAAGCCAATGGCGGACCAGCCTGGCTCAGGAATGCATATTCATCAAAGCTTGTTTGACGAAGAAGGAAATAATGCTTTCTTTGATCCAAACGATCCTGACGGCTACGGTCTTTCAAAGATTGCAAAGCACTACATTGCTGGATTAATGAAGTATGCTCCAGAGTTTTCTTTGATTACGAATCCAACTATTAATTCGTATAAACGTCTTGTTCCTGGAGGAGAGGCTCCTGTTCATATCACTTGGGCACGTAATAGCCGTAGTGCTCTTATTCGAATCCCTGGCTATAAGCCAAACAAGGAATCTGCATGTCGTATTGAGCTTCGAAATCCTGATCCTTCGGCAAATCCTTATTTGGTATTCGCCGTATGCTTGGCCGCTGGCATGAAGGGAGTAGAAGAGGAGTTGCCTTTGGTTGCACCATTTGAAGACAGCCGAATTTTCAGAGCAAGCCGCGATTTGCTTAAGAAAAATAATATTCCGGTATTGCCAGAATCATTAGGTGAGGCAGTAAAACTGTTTGAGCAGTCTGAATTGATGAAAGAAGTTCTGGGAGAGCATATTCACAGCTTCTTAGTGAAGTACAAACAACGTGAATGGGATAAGTATCAAGCATCAGTAACTCAGTGGGAACTTGATAGATATCTATCAGTTTTATAGTAGGTGATTTTTATGCAGCGTAAAACCGTAATATTCATTGCAGACAGCCTCGATAACGCTCATAAATTTCAGGCAGTACTTAGCGGCTTAGATGTTGATGTCTCCGCAGGGTCATCTTTGCAAATGAAGAACATTCTTTCTGCGAATAGATCATACGATTTGGTGATTTATGAAGTAATGAACGATGCTAGTCAAAGTGTTGCTACTGTTGAGCAAGAATTGGCAAATGATGGAGGCGTTCCTGTTCTTTTTATTATTAAAGAAGATGCGCTTTCTTCGTTCCGCTTGCCAGTACAAATAAAGAGTGACTTCGTTGTTCATGGAGCGAGCTCTGAAGAGTGTGCTTTGCGTATTCGCCAGCTACTCTGGCCTGGAAATGAAAGCTCTTCAAGTGATTTCATTACTGTTGATAACATGACCATCAATTTGGCAACGTATCAGGTTACCGTCAACAACGTGCCTTTAGACTTTACCTATTTGGAGTATGCTCTTTTAGCGTTTTTGGTAACCCATCCATCAAGAACCTATTCTCGTGATGCTCTTCTTCGTCGCGTGTGGGGTTTTGATTACTATGGTGGTTCTCGTACGGTAGACGTCCATGTTCGTCGCGTTCGCGCAAAGCTTGGTCCTGATTTGGCACAACGCTTGGAAACAGTACGAGGCGTTGGCTATTTGTGGAACGCATAGTTTAAAAGTATGCCCATAAACACACTGTATATTCGTGTCTCTTTGTCACAGTAAAAAACACCACCCTGTTTTCCTAAAACTGTTTCACAGTTAAGGTAAGGCAGGGTGGTGGTGTAGAATGGCTTCATATTCTGTCTAATAAGTGAGGTATTTTGTGAGCGAAGAGATTCTTGTTTCTGATCAAGAGAGTAATCCAAAAACATATGCAGTTATTGACGGCAATTCATTTATGCATCGCGCCTTTCATGCAGTTCAAGCTTCCATGAATGCGCCCGATGGGACTCCTACCAATGCAGCGTTTGGTTTTATGTCAATGTTTCTAAAGATGATGGAGACCCTTAAGCCCGATGCGGTAATATGCGCCTTTGATAAAGGGCGTCCTCAATTTCGCATGGAAGCTCTTCAACAATATAAAGCTCAGCGCCCTCCTATGGATCCCGATTTGAAAGTGCAGTTCCCTCTTATTGAAAAACTGCTCGATTCTCTTTCAATTCCGGTTATTTCTCTTCCTGGTTGGGAAGGGGATGATATTCTAGGCACCATTGCTGCGCGTAATGAAAAGCTTGGAAACCGCACGTTGTTGGTAACAGGTGATAAAGATGCCTATCAGCTGGCTTCTGACCTTACTCGCATTGTTACAACAAAAAAGGGCATCACTGATATTGCGGTATATGGTCCTGCTGAAGTGGAAGAACGGTATGGTGTCACTCCCGCTCAATTTCCTGATTTCTTAGGATTAAAGGGTGATACGGCTGATAATATCCCCGGCGTTAAGGGTATTGGTGATAAAAAAGCTGCAAGCATGCTTCAGCAATTTGGTTCCATTGAAGGCATTTATGAAAATATTGATTCCTTTAAGGGAAAACAAAAAGAAAACTTAATTAATGGCAAAGAAGATGCTTTTATTTCTCGGCAAGTTGCTACCATTGTCACTGATGTTGATTTCGACTTAGATCTTGACTCTCTTTCGTTCCCTTCTTTCGATACGGATAAGGTAGTTGAAGCCTTCACTGATGTGCGTTTTATGGCTCATTTAGGAAAGGTTTTAGCGCTGAGTCCATCGGTGCCTACCAAACAGACCGAAATTGAGTATGAACCAATTTATACTGCTTTAGAAAGTGATGAGTTCTTTAGCGCGCTTTGTCGGGATTTCGATAATGAATCCGAAGGAGATGGGGACAGCGAGCTTGGTGTTGCATTTTGCAGCGACCCACAAGCTAACCTTTTTTCTTCTGGTTTGGTGGTTTCTCTGAATACTAAGAAGGGTACTGCAATTTTTGATCAGAATACCCGCCATTCTCCTGAAAGTGTTATTGCTTGGTTGCTTTCAAACAGAAACTTCTCGGTATACGATGGTAAAGAATTTGCCCAACTTGTTTTTCCTAAGGATGTAAAAAAAGAAGCGCTTGTTTCCGAGGAAGATCTTCTTAATGCATCGTTTTTTGATATTTCGTTGGCAGAATACGTCTGCGATGCAGCAAAAGGAAACATTACCTTAGAAAACCTTGTCCAAAATTATTTAGGCTCATGCGTGCTTGAAGAACAGGACCAAAACCAGATGCTTGCCTATCGGGCTGCTTGTGCTCGTTTATTGAAAGAGCCGCTCAGTAATCAGCTTAAAGAGAGAAACGCTGAGGAAGTATATTATTCCATCGATTTACCTTTAGTAAGTGTTTTGGCTTGCATGGAGCGCACCGGCGCAGAGATTGATAACGGAATGCTTGCTCTTCTTGGTCAAGAAACGGGAGAAGTTATTGACGGATTAAAGAAGCATATTATTGAAATTGCGGGAGAAGAGTTTAATGTTGACTCTCCAAAACAGTTAGGACATATCCTTTTTGAGGTAATGGGTTTTGATCCGATAAAGAAAACAAAGAGCGGCTTTTCTACCGACGCTTCTGTTTTAAGTGAATTAGCTAAAAAGATTCCTGATGACCAACCTAATATCGCTGAAGAAATCTTGCAATACCGTGAATTCGCAAAGATTAAGTCTACGTATATTGATGCCTTGCCGAAAATGGCTAAGCGAGCAGAGGATGGGAGGGTGCATACCTCCTTTAACGAACGAGTCACCGCTACGGGTCGTTTATCGTCATCCGACCCAAATTTGCAAAATATTCCAGCTAGGAGTGAATTTGGAAGGAAAATTCGCGAATCCTTTATTCCGTTTGCTGACCATGACTATTTTGTGTCGGCAGACTATTCCCAGATTGAACTTCGCCTATTAGCTCATCTTTCTCAGGATGAACACTTGATAAATGCTTTTATTTCTGGCGAAGATTTTCATGCTAATACCGCTTCTCGAGTATTTGGTGTTCCTGTTGATCAAGTAACTCCTTTGATGAGAAGCAAAGCAAAAGCCGTTAACTTTGGCATTGTGTATGGTCAACAAGCATACGGATTAGCTCAGTCATTGGGAGTGTCTTTTGCAGAAGCAAAAGATATGATTGATCGTTATTATGAAGCGTATCCGCAAGTGAGAACTTATCTTGACGAAACAATCGAAAAGGCGCATCAAAACGGCTACGCAGAGACGCTGTTTGGCAGAAGGCGCTACATTCCAGATTTGAAGTCTAGAAATGCTTCAAAACGCAATTTTGGCGAACGAACTGCCATGAATCATCCAATGCAGGGAAGTGCTGCCGATATTATTAAAATTGCTATGAGAAATGTTCAAGAAAAACTTGTAACTTCTGGCAAATCAAGTAAACTTTTGCTTCAGGTTCATGACGAGCTTGATCTTTCAGTTCCTGCAGAGGAGCTGGAGGAAGTTTCCGCTCAGGTTAAGGAGATAATGGAATCTGTTGTTTCCCTTTCGGTTCCGCTGTTGGTTGATGTCTCCTGGGGAAAAAATTGGGCAGAAGCGCACTAATACTGCACTGAGGCGTAGCGAATACTAGTTGCGCATCCATTAAGCGAAAAAAGTGAAAATTTTCTTTCGTTTAGTTGACTTATGCGTTCGATACTAGTATAGTATCGCTTTGCGTTTTGAACATATTAGGAGTAAATCGATGTACGCAATTATTAAAACTGGTGGAAAGCAGTACAAAGTAGCTGCTGGAGATTTTGTAAATGTTGAAAAGCTTGATGCAGAGGTTGGCACCACTGTTGAATTGCCTGTAATCGCTGTGGTAGATGGCGCTCAGGTAGAAGCAGATCCTGCAAAGGCAGCTGCAACAAAGGTAGAAGCTACCATTGTTGAGCAGTTCAAGGGTGAAAAGGCACTCATCTTCAAGTTCAAGAAGCGCAAGAACTACAAGCGCACTCGTGGTCACCGTCAGCAGTTGACCCGTGTTAAGATTACCGCTGTAGGCGCTGAAAAAGCTGAGTAAAAGGAGGGAATTAGAATGGCACATAAGAAAGGTCAAGGTTCCATCCGTAACGGTCGTGACTCCCAGTCTAAGCGTCTTGGTTGCAAGCGTTTTGCAGGTGAAACCGTAACCGCTGGTAACATCTTGGTTCGTCAGCGTGGTACTCGCATTCACCCAGGCGAGAATGTTGGTCGCGGCAAGGATGATACTTTATTTGCAATGTGTGATGGCGTTGTTGAGTACACCAAGGGTGCACGTCGCAAGGTTCACGTTCGCGTACAGGCATAGCTCAACCTTTTAATAGTAAAAATTGTAAGCCCTCTGCATTGCAGGGGGCTTTTTCGTTTAGAATCGACTTATTATGTTTACTGATAAAGTTCGTATATTTGTAAAAGCTGGTGATGGTGGCGCTGGGTGCACCTCTTTTAGGCGTGAAGCCCATGTTCCAAAGGGCGGTCCTGATGGTGGTGACGGCGGCCGCGGTGGTAATGTTATTGTTAAGGCAGATATGACAGTATCTTCCTTAATTGACTACCGCTTCAAACATCATTTCAAGGCTACTCGTGGTACCCATGGTAAGGGTGCTAAACGTCATGGTGCTAATGGTGAGGATTTGATTTTAAAAGTTCCTGTTGGCACTATTGTTCGTGAGTATTCTGAAGACACTAAAGAGGTTGGCGAAATTATTGCCGATCTTACTCATCACGATGAACAAATCATTGTTGCTAAGGGTGGCCCAGGAGGTCGTGGTAACTGTCATTTTGTTACACCAACCCGTCGTGCTCCTGCTTTTTCTGAATTGGGTGTTCCTGCTGAAGAGCGTTGGATTGAGCTTGAAATGAAGCTTATGGCTGATGCTGCCTTAGTAGGTGTTCCTTCTGCAGGAAAGTCTTCGTTGATTTCTCGTATTTCGGCAGCAAAACCAAAGATTGCAGATTATCCTTTTACAACGCTTGTTCCTAATTTAGGAGTAGTTAAAACAGGCGAGTATAACTACGTAGTGGCTGATGTTCCTGGCCTTATTGAAGGCGCTCATGAAGGAAAGGGCCTTGGTCATGAATTCCTTCGTCATATTGAACGAAGCGCAATTATTCTTCACGTAGTTGACTTGTCGGGTGGCTATGAGGGCCGTGATCCTGTTGAGGATTATAAGATTATTAAAAACGAGCTCGCTCTTTATGCACAAGAATTAACTAAGCGCCCAGTAATTGTGGTAGGAAATAAGATTGATGCTCCTGGCGCAAAAGAAGCTGCAGAACGCCTGGCAAAAGAAGTTAAAATGGATTCTTTAGAAGCTGCAGGTGGCAATGAATATATTGAGAGCACTATCAACCCAAAATTGTTCCTTACCAGTGCTATTACGGGTGAAGGCTTAGAGCAACTTAAGCTTGCCACGGGTGCAAAGGTTCATGAGATTCGTGAAGCTGCTCGTAAGGCTCAAGAAGGCATGGAGCATTACGATCAAATCTGGCAGCATCGAGCTGATCAGCGCGAAAAGAAGTACGAAATCACGAAACTCTCCGAGGGAGTATTTCGTGTTTCTGGTAAGCAGATTGAGCGCATGGTTATGCAGACCGACTGGGAGAACGATGAGGCAATTGCCTTTTTGCAACATCGTTTTAAGCGCTTAGGTCTTGATACTGCTCTTGAACATGCAGGCGCTTATGATGGTGATGAAATTCGTATTCTTGGTTACGAATTTGAATTTGAATCTTCTCGCATGTCTGAAGACATGTATGATGGATTGGATATTTAAATGAAGACAAGCACTTCAAAAATTGTTGTTATTAAAATTGGTTCTTCCACTTTAGTAAACAGTGAAGGAGTGCTTGATATTCCTTACCTGGAAAATCTTGCAGAGCAGGTTTTTCATGCACGCGAAAAGGGCTGGAAACCAGTTATCGTAAGTAGTGGTGCTATTGCTTGCGGAATGGGCCCTCTTGGTTTTTCTGAACGCCCAAGCGATATGCCTACTCTTCAGGCAGCTGCGTCTGTTGGGCAAAATATCCTTGCTTCTGCGTATGCGGATGCTTTTTCTCGATATGACATTCTTACCTCAATGGTATTAATTACGCGTCACACTACTGCTCATCGCGATTCGTATCTTCATGCTCGCGATACGTTGAATAGGCTTTTAGAGCTCAACGTTGTGCCTATTATTAATGAAAATGACACGGTTTCTGTTGAGCAGATTCGTTTTGGTGATAATGACACACTTGCAGCATTAGTATCTTGTTTAATCAAAGCGGATCTTTGTGTTCTCTTTTCCGATATTCAGGGTCTCTATACTGCTAACCCAAATGAAGACGCTTCTGCAGAATTAATTCCCGAAGTTCATGCGGTAACTCCTGAAATCATGGCTCTTGCGGGAGGCGTTGGTTCAAAAGTGGGAAGTGGCGGCATGATTACGAAAATCAGAGCTGCTCGAGTTCTTCTGGTTGCAGGCATTCAAATGATTATTTGTCATGGAAGGGAAGAAGATATCCTGGTAAAGGTGCTTTGCGGGTCAGCTCAGTGCACACGTTTTATCCCTTCTTCAATAATTCATGACATTACTCCTAAAAAACTTTGGATTGCCCTTGGAGACAACACTAAGGGAACCCTCGTAGTTGATTCAGGTGCAAAAAATGCCCTGATTACAAGAGGGTCTTCTTTACTTGCGGTAGGCGTTAAGTCTTCTTCAGGTAAGTATGATCCTGAAGATATTGTTGATATTGTTGATGAAGAAGGCCATCTTTTTGCTCGCGGTAAGGCAGGAGCTTCTTCTTCAGAAATTTCTCTTGCGTGCGGTAGGTCTCAGCAAGAAATAAAAGCAAATGAATTGTTTAGGGACTTATCTTCGCGTCCTGTTGTTCATAGAGACGAACTGGTGGTGTTTGAATGAGTGAAGCAAGAAACGCAGCAAAAAAAGCAAGACATGCTGCTCCTTTAATTGCGCTCGCTTCTGAAGAAAAGCGAAATCAGGCACTTTTTGCTATGGCAGAGGGTTTGCGCAGTAATGCCGAGTATATTTGCCTTCAAAACGATAAAGACATGAAAACGGCAAGCGAAAAAGGAACAAAGCAGTCGCTGCTGGACAGACTTCTTCTTACGCCTGAGCGTCTTGAATCAATGGCAAGCGCCTTGGAGGATTTAGCTTCGTTGCCTGATCCTACGGGAAAAATCCTTGAAGAGCGAGAACTCTATAACGGTCTCAAATTGCGTCGCGTTAGTGTTCCTCTTGGTGTTGTGGCAATGGTATATGAAGCACGTCCTAATGTAACTGCTGATGCGGCTGGCATCTGTATTAAATCAGGAAATGCTTGCGTTTTGCGAGGCGGTTCTTTAGCTATCAACTCGTGTGTTGCTATTGCTCATATTCTGGGTGAAGCTCTTGAAAAGGTTGGTTTGCCAAAAGAAGCAATTAGTATTATTGAGTCAACTAATCGCCAGGAGACAAACGAGCTTTTAAAGCTCCGCGGTCTAGTTGATGTCCTTATCCCTCGTGGAGGAGCAAGTCTTATTCAGCTCTGTGTAGAAAATGCTCTTATTCCAGTAATAGAGACCGGCACGGGCAATTGTCATATCTATGTTGAAAAAAGCGCTGATATTAAGCAAGCGCTCGCCATTATTAAAAACGCTAAAACGCAACGTACTGGCGTATGTAATGCCTGTGAATCGGTTTTAGTTGATAAAGAAATAGCAGGAGCGTTTTTGCCACAGCTTGTTTCTTCCTTGGCGCAGTGGAATGTGCTGATTCATGGTGACGAACAGGTTGTGGAGGCTTGTAGTAAGGCAGGTCTTGTTGAAGGGGTAAATTACCTTTTGGCAGACCAGATTGACTGGGAAACTGAATACCTCGCAATGGAGATTAGTGTAGCGGTAGTGTCTGACTACCATGAAGCTATCAACCATATCAATAAATATGGCACTGGTCATTCGGAATCAATTCTTTCTGCAAATCCTGAGGCAATCCAGGCATTTTTCAATCAGATTGATGCTGCAGCGGTTTATTCCAACGCTTCTACTCGTTTTACTGACGGGGGAGAGTTTGGATTAGGTGCTGAAATTGGAATTTCAACTCAGAAGCTTCACGCGCGTGGTCCTTTCGCTCTTGAAGCGCTTACTACCTATAAATATCTCATTGAAGGACAAGGCCAGGTGCGTGGCTAAATGGCCTCAAAACGAATTGGTTTATATGGAGGGACTTTCGATCCTCCTCATTTTGGCCATTTGGTGTGTGCTGAACAAACACGCCAGCATTTTGGTCTTGATGAAGTGTGGTTTATCCCTACTTATCAGCCTGTATTTAAAAAGGGTCAGTTTGTGACTCCTGCTCATCACCGTCTTCGTATGGTTGAGTTAGCAATTCAAGATAACCCCTGTTTTCATATTAATACAATAGAGATTGATAGAGGAGGAGATACGTATACTGTTGAGACCTTGCGTGAGCTCAATGATGCGTATCCAGACTATCAGTTCTTTTTTATTTGCGGAGCGGATGCTATCTTGACTTTGCCAAAGTGGCGCTGCGCAGACGAACTTGTTGGATTGGCAACATTTGTCGGAGTTGATAGACCAGGCAGTTGTTCACTGATTCACTCCTCTGCAAAAAAAACACTTCAGGAATTCTCCGACGCTATCAAGATGATTGAAATTGAAGCGCTCGATGTTTCTTCGAGTGAAGTGCGAGAAGCGGTGGCAAAAAAGAGCTCTATTAAAGGGATGGTTCCTGCTCAAGTTGAGGAATATATTATGACAAACAAGCTATACACCTCTGGTTTTGAATTGTCGGAATTCGCCTACAAAAAAACCGACCTCTCCCAAATATCTTTTTCTCAGGACCCATACAGTAAAGAGAACTATGAGCAGATGAAAATGCTTTTAAAACAGAGAGTAAAACTTTCTCGTTTCGAGCATAGCGTCATGGTTGCAAAGACTGCTAAGAAGATTGCGAAAGCATACGGTTTGAACGAAGAACAAGCAAGGATGGCAGGCCTTCTTCATGATTGGGATAAAGCTTTGACTCCGGAACGTTTAGAAAGTCGTATTTCTGACTATGGTATCCCTGTATCAGAAGACGTTGTAAAAGGGTCTCCTCAAGTTTTGCACGGCATCACCGCTTCTTATGTTTTGCGCGAACAATTTCCTTGGTTAGGGGAAGAGGTTTTCCAGGCAATTAATCGACACACAACAGCTCATGCTAACATGGCTCCTCTTGACATGATTGTTTTTGCTGCTGATAAGCTTGAACCAACCCATCATGTGGAAGTTTATGAAGAAATAGCCAAAAGAATTGGCATTATTTCTCTAAAAGAGCTATTCTTTGAGGTCTATAAGGCGGGGTTAGCGTATCTTATTGAAGCAAATAGACCTCTTGCTCCCGATTCGGTAGAAATATGGAATAATTACGTAAGTTTGAAATAAAGGAGTTACTCAGTGAGTATTGAAGAAAACAACAGTCGTGCATGCGCTCTTATTGCGGCACGTGCTGCTGATGAGCGAAAAGCAACAGACATTATGATTATTCAGGTTGGCGCATTGGTTGATGTGACTGAATATTTCATTCTTGCAACAGGCGCAAATGCACCACAAGTTGAAGCAATTCTTGAAAACATTGAAGAAAAACTTCGTGATGAAGCAGGGGTAAAGCCATTTTCTCGTGAGGTAACACGCGATCATAATTGGGAGCTTTTAGACTACGGTGACTTTGTAGTTAATGTATTCCAGCCAGAAGCACGTGACTACTATCGTCTTGAGTCTCTTTGGAACGATGCTCCTATCGTTGACGTTGAAGAAGCGGGTATTGAATTCCCTGAGTATTCAGAGCGTATTGCAAAAATGCTTGGACGTGACTAAATGAACCGTGTTTTATTTGAGCGCGAACTTGTTTAAATAATATTGCAAACAAAAAAGGGCTATCGTTTTTGATAACCCTTTTTTACTCTTCTTTAGGCACCTATAGATTATCTTTTTGATTTTCGATAAAGACTAAAGGAGTTTTACTGAATTGCGAGCACGGTATAGCCCTGTTCTTCTATGCTTTGCTTAAGAACATTATCTGGTACTTCCTTGCTAAGAGAAACGATGGCAAGACCTTCTTCGTGACTCACTTTTTCAACGGTAACTCCCTCAATAGCCTCAAGAGCTTTTCTGGTGTGCCTCTCGCAGTTCTGACACATCATTCCTTCAATAGTAATGGTCTTTTTCATGGTTGAAATCTCCTCTCTTGAAATATATTCAGATGGTAACAGGTTGATTTGATTGTCGTTGGTGTTTCTTTTGTTTGCCTCTGTTTCGGGATTATGCAGAGAGATTAGGTTTAGGCGAAGAGCGTTTGTGACTACGCAAAAACTCGATAAGCCCATAGCTGCGGCTGCAAACATAGGACTTAATTGCCATCCAGTAAACCCAATGAATAGTCCAGCAGCTAGTGGAATACCAAGAGCATTATAAATAAATGCCCAGAATAGGTTTTGCTTAATGGTGCGCAAGGTTGCTTTGCTAATTTTGATTGCAGCTGAAATATCGGAAAGCTTGTTATTGATAAGAACGATATCGGCGGCATCTATGGCAATATCGCTGCCTGCCCCAATAGCAATTCCAATATCTGCTCGAGTAAGAGCAGGCGCGTCGTTTATTCCATCCCCAACCATTATTACTGTTCCGTTTTCTTGGAGTTGGCGTATTGTTTTTTCTTTGTCTTGAGGAAGAACTTCAGCAATTACTTTATCAATACATATTTGAGTACCAATGGCGTGGGCAGTTGTGGCGTTATCTCCTGTGAGCATAACCACTTCAAGTCCAAGATCTTTCATCTCTTTGATTGCTGATGCGCTGTCTTCTTTTACCGTGTCAGCAACAACAATGATTCCCCACAACGTAGTGTCTTTGGCAAACAGAAGGGGAGTTTTCCCTTCCAAACAGAATGTTTCGATAAGCTCTGTTTCTCTTTGAGAAAGAGGGATTGATTGGCTAATGAACGAATAGCTGCCCCCTAGAAGCTGTGATTCTTGGTAGGTAGCGCTCAGTCCTTTTCCGGAAAGCGCTTTGAAATCTTCAACCTCGAAAGGAGTGATGTCCATCTCTTCTGCTTTGTTGATAATGGCTTTCGAAAGAGGATGCTCGCTTCTTTTTTCTAAGGAATAAGCAAGCTGTACTAGTTCTGCTTCGCTTTTATTATTGCAGGTAATAAGAGTGGTAACTTCTGGTTTTCCTTGGGTAATCGTGCCTGTTTTATCAAGTGCAATAATGGTTGCTTGGCTGGTTTTTTCTAACGATTCAGCAGTCTTAAAAAGAATGCCATGTTTTGCGCCTAAGCCACTTCCTACCATAATTGCTACAGGGGTTGCAAGGCCAAGTGCGCATGGGCAACTAATGACAAGAACGGATACTCCTCGTGCAAGGGCGAAACCTGCTTCTTGGCCTAGAATAAGCCACACAATAGCAGTTATGATTGATAAGATAATTACTGTTGGAACAAAGATGCTCGATACTTTATCGGCAAGTTGTGCAATGGGTGCTTTTGATGCAGCAGTATCGCTTACTAACTGAATGATTTGATTTAAGGTTGTGTCTTTTCCTACCCGCGTTGCTCTGCAAGTAAGGAATCCGGATTGATTAATGGTTCCTGCCCATACGCTAATACCGCTCTCTTTTTCTGAAGGAATGCTTTCTCCTGTAAGGGCAGATTCGTCAACGGAACTGTTTCCTTGAATTACTATTCCATCCACAGGAATCGCTTCCCCTGGACGAACTACAAAAAGGTCATCAATCTCTACTTGCTCAACCGGGACTGTTGTTTCTGCTCCTTCTTTATAGAGTGTTGCTGTTTGAGGGGCAAGATTTAAAAGCCCTTTTAAGGCGTCGGTAGTTTTTCCTTTTGAGCGGGTCTCTAAAGTTTTTCCAAGGGTGATAAGAGTAAGGATTGTGCCCGCTGACTCAAAATAAAATTCGTGTTGGAAATGCCTTGCTGTCTCGAGGTTTCCTGTGTTGATTGCATCGGCAAGTCCAAAAAGGGCAAAGACGCTGTAGAGAAATGCGGCACCACTTCCAAGGGAAACAAGCGTATCCATATTGGGAGCACCACAGAAAAGACTCTTAAAGCCACTAATAAAAAAGCGTTGATTGATCACCATAATAATTATAGTGAGAAGCATTTCGAGAATACCGAGAGCTATAGGGTTGTTTTGAAGAGTGTCTACAAGAGGCCAACCCCACATTTCAACACCCATTGAAAGATAAAGCAGTGCTGATAAAAAGCAAAAAGAGCTAATAAGACGCTTTTTCAGAAGCGACATTTCGGATTCTATTGGCGATGCGGTATCGCTATGAACTATAGAGAAATCTTGAGTAGTTTCTTCTTGAAGAGTTGCGTCATATCCTGCTTTTCTTACCGCTTCAATTACTTCATTTGGTGAAGCGGTTCCTTCAACAACCATTGAATTAGTGAGAAGGCTTACCGAAACAGACGTTATTCCCGCTAAGTTGGCTACCGCTTTTTCTATTCTTGCTGAACAAGCAGCGCAGCTCATTCCTGTTACTGTGTAGTGTTCCATGGGTATCCTGATTTCTATTTCATAAGTTTTTGGAGTGTTGCAACTAATTCGTCAATGGTTTCGTCATTTCCCATGCGAATGTCTCGTGCGACACAGCCCCTTATATGACTTGCAAGTAGTTCTTTATTGAATGAATTAATTGCAGCGCTTACCGCTGAGGACTGAACAAGGATGTCGTTACAATAAACGTCCTGTTCAATCATTTTTCGGATTCCGCCAATTTGTCCTTCAATGCGGTTTAGGCGGTTAATAAGCTTCTTTTTCTCGTCTTCTGTACGTATAGTTGTTTTACTGCATGCACCGCATGTTTCGTGAGACATGTGAACTCCTTACGTATAATATACCCCTAGGGGGTATATTATAGAGCGAAAAGCACTCTTTTTAAAGAGTGCTTTTAAATAAGAAAAAGCAAGAAATAGGGGCTGTTTTTCTGCTGAAAAAAGTAGGCGCGATCGCGTCATTTCTGGCAGTAAGAGACTTCTCTCTTTTCTGCTCTTGAAGAGATTTAGAGCTTTCGTTCAAGAATGCTAACTGTCTCTACATGGTAGGTTTGAGGGAACAGGTCTACAGGAGTTGCCTTAATAAGCTCATATCCTTCATTTTCAAAGCGAAGGATATCTCTTGCCCATGTTGAAGGGTTACAGCTTACATATGCAACTCGTTTAGCTTTCGAGCGAGCAATGTCGGAAGGTACATTTTTTGCTAAGCCTGCTCGTGGGGGATCAACGATAAGAGCATCAAGACTGCCAAGACCTGCAAGCTCTCGTGCGCTATCTCCTCCAATAATGGAAATATTAGTAAGGTTGTTAAGCTCAGCATTTCTTTTTAAGTCTCGAACAGAGGATGCCGCTGATTCAACGGCATAGACTTTTTTTGCGCAAGATGCCATTGAAAGGGCAAAGGTACCTACTCCGCAATATAAGTCTGCTACGGTACTCTCTTTTGTAATACCAAGGCCTTCAAGAGCAAGGGAGACGAGTGTTTCTGCTTGAGCGGTGTTTACTTGAAAAAAGCTCGGGGCACTTGCTTTATAACGAGTTTGACACAACAGCTCTTCAAAGCAGCCTTTTCCGTAAAGCGATTCCACGCCTTTGATTTTACGTTCTTTTCCTGGTTGCGCCATAACGCGAACAATACTTGTGCAGGGAAGAGCGCTTTTTATGGTTTTTACTGCTGCAGCACGAGGAAAAGCTCCTGGTTTGGTCCAGAGAGCAACTTCGCAATCTTTAGTGCGAAGACTTCCTCGTACGCCGATGCGAATAAGGCCTAAATCTTGGGTCCCTTGCAAGTAAGCTAGCGCCCCTTTCAATGCTTGCGGTGCTTTCTGGATTTCTTTTACTGCAAGCGGGCAAGTTTGTGGCGTAATTATTTCCGAGGATGCGTGTTTATGAAAACCAACTTGGAGGCGGTTTCTTTCATCGAATCCGCATGCAAGTTCAATTTTATTTCGATAGCCAAGCTGTCGTTTTGATCCAATGCATTCGCCAACAATCTCATTTGCTTTCTCGGGATCTTTTTTTCCTACGCGGATAAGTTGACTGAGGACGTCTTCTCGTTTTGCGCGTAATTGCTCTTCGTAGGTTATGTGCATCCAATTGCATCCACCGCAAGTACCCGAAAAAGGACAAGCTTCTTTAGTTCTTGACGGGCCTGGTGTGATTACTTCTTTAATGATTCCTTCTCTATAAGAAGCGGTTTCTTTAGTGAAGATAACGTCACAAACATCTCCTGGTGCAGCGTGGGGAATGAATACTACTTTTCCGTCTTTACATCTACCCAGTGCATTTGGACCATGGGTAAGCTTTGTTATCTCAATACGTTCTGTCACTCGTAAACCTCAGTTTTATGTCAATTCTGTAATCTTCTAAATGATACCGTATAATAGTCCAACACGCCCCCTTAGCTCAGGGGATAGAGCATCTGCCTCCGGAGCAGAGTGCGCAGGTTCGAATCCTGTAGGGGGCGCCAAAGTTTATAAGTATTGTTGATAGGTAGGAGATGTTATGGCTCTCTATACGCCAGAATATAAGCCTAACGGAAACGAAGTAGCAATCATTAAAACTTCTAAAGGTGATATCCGTGTAGAACTTCATGGAAATGATGCACCAATTCACGTAGGAAATTTTGTTGAGCTTGCACAGAGTGGCTTTTATGACAATTTAAAGTTCCATCGCTATGTTCCTGATTTTGTAATCCAGGGTGGTTGCCCAAATACGCGCGATTGCGATCCTGATCAAGTTATCGCAGGAGCAGGTAATCCATTTATGGGCTTTGGAACAGGTGGTCCTGGTTATACCATTAAGCAAGAATATACTACCAACCCAAACAATAAGCACCTTGATGGCACGCTTGCTATGGCTCGTTCCCAGATGCCAGACTCAGCAGGCTCTCAGTTCTATCTTTGTTTAGGACCTCAGCCATTCCTTGATTCAGGTTACACGGTATTTGGTCAGACCGTTGAAGGTTTGGATATTGTAAAAGAGCTTCGTATTGGCGATGTTATTGAGACTATCGTTATTGAAAATGCAAACTAGGTTTTAGATACGCTTTCGTGAACGAATCTTCTTTAAGTGTGATGTAAACCGGCACCTTTTTCCAGAGCACTCTTGGATGTGTTTGAGTAAAAAAGAGGGGTCTATGTTGCTTTTGCGCATAGGCCTCTTTCTTTACTCGCATATATTCCCGCTTTCCGCTAGAATAAAAGGGATTAACTCGCTTTACGGGAGGATAAACGCGCTATGAATAATGAGTTATTTCAGCAAGCGCATAGCTCATACCTTTCAAAACAGTATGAAGATGCACTTGTTCAGTTTACTGAATGCTTGCAGGATAAAGATTATGAGTTTGCACCTGGCGAACTTGGCCTTCTTTATCACCAAATTGGAAATTGTTTAGTTAAACTCCATGATCCAAACGAAGCAATTCATGCTTATTCTCAAGCAGTTCTTGACGAAGGATATGATTCTCTTGCAGCGGTTCGCTATAACTTAGGTACCGTATATGCAACTCAAAATGATTACGAAAATGCAGCAATCTATTTCAAGCAAGCTGCAGATGATCCAAACTACCCAACTCCTTATAAGGCATTTACGGGTTTGGGTAATTCTTACTTAAAGCTCGGTCGTTCAGCAGAGGCAGGTGCAGCATTTCGTAATGCTGCTCTTGATAATGCAAATCCTGATCCAACAAAAGCATTGCTTAATTTAGGTGTTTGCTTTATGGCACTTGATCGTCCAATGGATGCAATTGCTTCATATGAAAGCGCTCTTCAGTTTGATATGGCTCCTGAGACGCGCAATATGATTTTTGCAAACATGGGTCAGGCATATGTCGCTGCGGGAAAGATGAACGCTGCGGTTCGTGCTTTTGAATCTGCGTTGGCGGACAAAACCTACATTTTTAACGATGCAGCAAATGTTGATTATCAACGTGCTGTTGCAGCGGTGGCTGCTGGCGCAACCGATGAAGTAGTAAAACCCCAGGAAGATCTTTCCGGCTTGGATATTTCTAGCGATGGCGTTCCTTATGAAACTGAGCCTGTTCAAGATCTTGCTGATGCGGGCACTACGGTAATGTCTGAAGCAAGCATCATGCGTGGTGTTCAAGAAGGCCAGCTAGCTGCCGAGTCTTTCTTTGTTGACCAGGGTCAAAACCAGAATTTTGAGAACTGGGGCATGGAGGTAAGCACTAAGAAACGCAAGAATCGTGGTTTGAAGATTGCAATTGTTGTAGTTATCCTTCTCATTGCGCTTATTGGCGGTGCTGCTTTTGCTTATACCCAGGGTTATGGTTATCCATCCAAGGAAGAAGTAGTAAAGCAGCTCTTCGAAAACCCAGAGGGTGCTGAAGTATATGCTTCGTCGGTTGATGATACGAAGAAAGTTCGTATTGTTGATGCCGTTCCAGCCGATAGTACTATTGAGATTGTGGGCGAAGATGTAGAGATGGGCTCTGCAAAGGTTTACGTAAATGCTGAAGTTGAGGGCGGAAGTAAAGTACCTTATGAAGTTTCGCTTGCTCGTGACGGAATTGGTTGGAAAGTTACAAACGCATCCTTGTACTTCGCAAGCCAACACTCCTAAGTTTTTCTTGGCAAAAAATCTTTGCAAGAACCTAAGAAATGGCGATAATTGTAGCGTTTGAAATACGTATCTATTAGGTGATAATCCCCAAAAAGGGGTATGAAAATGAAAGGAACCAATAATGGCATTGGAAAAGACTTACACCATGATTAAGCCTGATGGCGTTCGTAACGGACACATTGGTGAAATCGTAAACCGTTTTGAGCGTGCTGGCCTCAAGGTTGAGCGCATGGAGCTTGGTATGGTTACCAACGAGCAGGCTGCAGCAAACTATGCAGAACATGAAGGCAAGCCATTCTACAATGGTCTTATTGAGTACATCACTTCTGGTCCTGTAGTAAAGATGGTTGTTTCTGGTGAAGGTGCAGTAAAGAAGGTACGTTCTTTGATGGGCGCAACCAATCCTGCAGAAGCAGCTCCTGGAACTATCCGTGGTGATTTCGGTCTTATTATGGACGAAAACGTAATCCATGGTTCTGACTCTGTTGAGTCTGCAGAGCGTGAGATCGGCATCTTCTTTGCATAATTCCCTATAACAAGAATAGAGAAGAATCTTTGACTATTCAGCCTCCCATTTCTCTACTATGAGAATGGGGGGCGGTTCAGTTTTAGGGAACTCTATTTATAAGAAACCTTTCTTTTCATTCTTTTTCTCTTTTTACCTTTGTTTTGTCTTGGTAGAATTGTAAATTGCAGTAAATGGCTTTAGAAGCGTTTGGTTACCTTGTGGATTTATCTAGAACGAGCTTTGTTCGTGGTAAAATCGCACAGTTACGCGTAGGACTGTAAGGATTTTTTACATGTCAATTATGGATTTTATTCAGAGTGCAACTAATTCTTCGTCATATGATATGGCAATCGACTTAGGCACCGCAAATACACTCGTTGGCATTACGGGACAGGGCATTGTGATTAATGAACCTTCCGTTGTTGCTATTGAGAGAAATACTAATCGTGTTCTTGCGGTTGGTCACGAAGCAAAGAATATGATTAACCATACGCCAGATACATTTTCTGCAGAGCACCCTCTTCATGATGGGGTAATTGCTGATTACGATGTAACTGAAGCTATGATTTCCGCTTTTATCAATAAGGCGGCTCCTCGTCGTTATCCATGGCAGCCTAAGCCTCGTATTGTAGTTTGCATTCCTTGTGGTGCTACTTCAGTAGAGAAGCGTGCAGTTTTTGAGGCTACTATCCAGGCGGGCGCTCGACAGGCTTATCTGATTGAAGAACCCATGGCTGCAGCCATGGGTGCAGACTTGCCAGTAACTGAGCCAACTGGTTCCATGGTTGTTGATATTGGTGGCGGAACTACCGAAGTAGCTGTTATCTCTTTGGGCGGTATCGTTACTTCTTCCTCACTTCGTTTGGCTGGAAACAAGCTTGACGAGGCAATTGCAATTCACTTGCGTGATTTGTTAGGCATTAAGATTGGTGAGCGTACTGCAGAAGTAATCAAAATTAAGATTGGTTCTATTTTGCCATTCGAAGATGGTCGTGAACGTGACATGATTATTTCTGGCCAGGACGTATTGACCGAACAGCCTAAGGAAGTAACTATTCAGTCGGAAGATGTTCGCGAAGCGCTTCAGGCTCCAATTGATGAGATGGTAGTTCATATTAAAGAAACCTTCAAACAAACTAATCCTGACCTTGCGTCAGACATTATTTCTAATGGTATTTTGCTCACTGGTGGCGGCGGATTGCTTTCTGGTCTTGATCGTTACCTTACTTCTAAACTGGAGATTCCTGTTTGGACTAGCGAAACTGCTCTGACGAACGTAGTTAACGGCTGTTTGAAGGTTTTGGAGACCCCAACTGCACTTAAACAAACATTAATGCGTTCAAAATAGGAGTTATTAGGCAATGCCTCTAAAAACAAACGGTAGACGATTGCAATTCGCAGGCCGGCTAGGGGGTGGCGCCTTGTGTGTTGTCCTTCTAGTACTCTCTCTTGCTTTGGTAGTTTTGTACACAAGGGAGGGTGATGAAGGTCCACTTCATTCTCTTCAAAATACTACTTCTGGATTAGTGAGCCCGTTTAGTGCTATAGGCACTACTACAGGCTCATTAGCCGTGTCTGCAACCACAACGGTTGAGGATTTGACTGCAACTGACGTTTCTATGAGTAAGTTGCGTGAAAATAATGAAAAGCTAGCACAGATGGTTGTTGAACTTGAAGAATATCGTCAGGAAGCTCAACGACTTGAATCATTGTTGAATCTTAATGATGCGTATGGTTTCACCTCAACTTCTGCACGCGTAATTGGCTATTCTACCGATTCTTTCAATCGGGTTATTACTATTGATGCAGGTTCGGCCTCTGGTGTTACTGCGGGTATGCCGGTAATGGGATCTACTGGAGTAATTGGTCAAGTCATTTCGGTAACTCCCTATACTTCCCAAGTTCGCTTAATTAACGATGCTCAGAGTGGTATTTCGGTATTAATTCAGTCTTCTCGTGCTGAAGGTATGCTCACTGGTTCAGTTGAGGGTACCCTCTATTTAGAAGGTATTGACGATTCCGTAACAGTAAATGTGGGCGATGCGATTATTACTTCTGGGCTTGGTGGTGGCTACTATCGAGGCTTGGTAGTAGGTACTGTTGCAAAGGTTGAAACGCGTCCTGGTGATGCGCTTCGCACTATTGTTGTTACTCCAAACGCTCAGCTTGGTTCAATTAGTGAAGTGCTAGTTGTTCACGGTATGTCTAATGCTGGTGCTGCATCCGATAATCCAAACGAAGCGAATGCAGTAATTTCATCAGTAACTCCAAAAGCTTCGTCTCAGGAAGGAGAGGGTCAATAATGCCAGCAATTAAAAGCCAGCTCATTCCTTTGATTTCTGCGGTTGTGTGTGTGGTGCTTCAGATTGTGGTAGCGCCTATGATTTCACTCTTTTCTGTAGTGCCAAATTTTATTGTGGCTTTCGTTATTGTTCTTTCAATTATGAGAAAGCCTGACAGTACTTATGGGTATGCTTTTGTGTTGGGCTTGATTTCCGATCTTCTTGGTTCAGGCCCAGTAGGCTTAACCTCTTTGCTTTTGTTGCTTATTTCATTTGCACTATCACGTGGTTTTGAGGTAATGGATAAAAGCTCTTTGCCAATGTCGTTAATTGCTTCGGCGGTTTCTCTCTTTGCATTTTTGCTGGTATACGTGATAGTTTTATTAATTACGGGATATCAAGCATTATTCTTAGAGCTCTTTGTTGGTCGCGTTATTCCAGAAGTGGTATACGACTCCGTAATTGCTGCAATAATTCTTGTTATTACGATAAAACTGGGGCTTTCAGCTGAACAGACTGATGCCTGGACCGTATCTTCTGGTCGTTCATTTCGATAGGGGATGAGAAGGCTGTGATAACTGCCATACTTGTTACCCTTGCTGCACTTGTTGTATTGGGCATTATTGCTATCGTAGTATTTCGTGTTCGTTCCAATACATCCCAGGTGAGGACCCGCAAAAAAATGGGGGTTAAGAGCATTATGTCTGTGGGCGTATCGGCTCAAGCACCTAAAGTGGGTTCCTTTGGTGGTAAGTCTTCGGTAATTACTTCATCCCCTTCAAAAGTTTCACAAGAAAGCATGCGTTCCCGTTTTACTGCGCTAGGGGTTATTGTAGCGGGCGTGTTTGGTGTTCTAACCGCAAAGCTTTTTTCTATGCAGGTCATTGAGTCGGCTTCGTATAAACAAGAAGCGGAAGAAAACCTGTATACCACGGTAGCTACGCCTGCACCACGTGGCGTAATATATGACTGTGACGGCGTTGCTTTAGTTACTAACCGTCAAGTTCAAACGGTTCTTGCAGATGCTGATGTAGCTGACAATTATGATGTGGTTCTTCGCTTATCGGCGCTTTTAGGCATTCCTTTTGATATTGTCCTCACGCGCATTAAAGACACATCATCTGGAGCACAAAGTCAGCGTGTGGTTGCAAGCGATGTTTCCTTGCGTTCGGTAGCTTTTATCGCTGAACACAAAGAAGCGTTTCCTGGAGTGACTACCGAAATTCGAACTACGCGTACGTATCCTTATGGTGCTCTTGGTTCACATGTTCTGGGTTATGTGGGAACTGCTTCCGAAGATGATATGAAAAATGTTGCTGAGGGGCGAACCGTTAATAGTGGTGATGTGGTTGGTAAAAGCGGCATTGAGCAGGCATACGACGACCTGATTGCTGGTGATCATGGTCAACGTGTGTTGGTTACCGATGCAAGCGGCGCTGTTAAACAGGTTGTAAGTGAGCTTGAGCCAACTAAAGGTAATGATATTTATTTAACTATCAGCTCGCAGGTTCAATACGTTGCCGATACCGCTCTTCGTGATTTGGTGCAAGGTGGCGTAGGCACTGCTGCAAGTGTTGTAGTAATGGATGTAGAAACTGGTGGCATTCTTGCGCTGGCTAATTATCCTACCTATGAGCCAGAACAGTTTATTGGTGGTATTTCGCAGGATATTTGGGATGAATATCAGACCGAAGAATCTCATTACCCTTTGATGAATCGCGCTATTGCGGGTACCTATCCTGCGGCATCTTGTTTCAAGGCTTTTTCAGGCATGGCAGGTCTGACGTATGGGTTTGCAACGGCAGACAAAGAATGGGATTGCGAAGGCACCTGGACGGGCTTCGGTGAAAAATATCCTCAAAAATGCTGGAATCATTCTGGTCATGGATACTTAAATTTGCGTGGCGGCTATGTTAATTCGTGCGACGTTGTTTTTTATGAAATTGCTAAGGACTTCTACAATGCGCGCGCTTCGATTGGTGATACCGCATTGCAAGATTTCATTAAGCAGTATGGTTACTCTAACTTGACTGGTATTGATATTACGGGTGAAGCAGCAGGTAGAATTCCAACTCCAGAATGGAAAGAAGAATACTTTAAGGATGTTCCTGAAGAAGCGCAATGGCTTCCTGGCGACATGTCGAACATGGTTATTGGTCAGGGTTATGTTTTGGTAACTCCTTTACAAGTATCTCGTTCATATGCTGCAATTGCTTCAGGTAAGCTTCTTACTCCGCATCTTTTAAAGGAAGTAAGAAACTCTTCGGGAGATAAGGTTCTTGAAAAGGGCGCAGAAGAAATTCATTCACCTGAGGTTTCGGAAGAGAATCTCCATATTGTTCAAGATGGACTGTATGCTGTTGCAACTGAAAACTCTGATGTTTATGGGGACTTCGGTTCGCTAGATTTTTCTGTTGCGGCAAAAACCGGTACTGCTGAGGTGGCGGGCAAGCAGGACTTTGCGTGGTTTGCCTGTTATGCACCGTATGAAAACCCTCGTTATGCGTTAAGTATCTGTATCGAAGAAGGTGGTTCTGGTGGTGCAGTTGCTTCTCCTGTAGCGGCACGTATTATGGATGCGGCAATTAAATATGACCGAGGGGAATTATCAATAGATCTTCAACCAATTGAAACAGGAGGTGAGGTTGCAAATGGCTCAGATGTATCAGATTAATTCGGTACAACCCCGCGATCCTGATTTGTTGAAGCAATCTCAGCCTCGCCGATTTAAATATTTAAATCCTTCTTTTGCTTTTATCGCAGCTTGTTTGGTTATATACGGACTCATTGTTCAGTTCTCAGCATGTGCTTCTGACGTTGATTACAGTTTTTCTCGCCAAGCAATAGGTGTAGGATTAGGCCTTATCTTTATGATTGTCATAAGTCGTATTGATTATCATGCGCTTTCGGGCCTCACGATGGTGTTCTTGATTATTAATGTCGTGCTTATTCTTTCGCCTCATTTACCTTTTATTGGCGTTGAGTCAAAGGGTGCGCAATCGTGGATTAAGGTTGGAATCCAGCTTCAGCCAGGAGAATTTGCGAAAGTTACCGTAGTGCTTTTGGCTGCAAGCGTTATGGCACGTTATGGGGGAAAGCTTGATGATTTACGCGAATACCTCAAGTGTGTAGGTATCTTAATTATTCCTTTCATTTGCGTTATGACGCAACCAGATGCTGGTACTGGCATGGTTTATCTCGCCATCATTGGCTTTGCGCTTATTGCTGGTGGTGCTAACTGGCGCTTTATTGTAGGAACGGTAGGCATAATTGTTGGAGCTGTTGTATTGCTCTTTCTTGTAGACCCGCTGGTGGATAGTATTGCAGGAAAAGACGTTTTACTTAAAGACTACCAACGCTCGCGCTTGCTCGTATTCTTGGATTCTTCCTACGACACCTCAGGTGATGGTTATAACTTACAACAGGCAAAGATTGCTATTGGTTCAGGCGGTCTTTTCGGAAAAGGCTTTATGCAGGCAACTCAGTCTTCTTTAGGCTTTTTGCCTGAAGCACCAACCGACTTCGTATTCTGCATCCTTGCTGAAGAGTTTGGTTTTGTGGGAGCAATAGTACTTCTTGGTTTGTACATTGCTTTAATTGTTGTCTGCTTAAAGATTGCGCGTAATTCCAACGATTTGTTCGGCACTATTATTGTGGTTGCTATTGTTGGTATGTGGATTTTCCAAATTTTCGAAAATATTGGAATGGACATTGGTTTGATGCCTATTACAGGCATTCCTCTTCCATTTGTTAGTTTCGGTTCCTCCTTTATGTTGGTAAACTTTGTAATGTTAGGTTTAATTAATTCTGTTTGGGTTCACAGTAATCGCTAGCGAGAGGGGCGTACATGAAAAGTCCTATTGATATTCCAGAATTATTCAGTGCTGCGTTAGATATTGAGCAAGCAAAAAAGACTCCTGTTTCAGTAAATATCCTCATTGATGAAACGGCTAGTCCTTCATTCCAATCCTTTGTAAGAGCAGGATTTAATACAGAGTCGCCAAACGCTCGCGTGATGGTGAGCTATTTTCCTACTCAAACCCCCGATCCATCTCTTAACTGCGATGTTGTCGTAATTGCTGCAGGCGAAAATAAAGACCTTGTTGATATTGCAGCAGCATTTAAGGCGGAAGGTAAACCAACTCTTATTGTTACTATGGATGCAGAAGGCCTTGAAGAGATTGCAAAAGAGGCAAATAAGCCATTAGATGCGCGCGATGTGGTCTCTGCAAAAGTGGGTCAACCTCTTGACGAAGATATTAAGGGCGAACTTGCTGATCAAATTGGTTCTTGGGTTGCAAAGTATGCTGAAGACAAAAAACTGGCGTTTTCTTTAGCGTATCCATTTGTGCGTAAGCCTATTGCGAAAGCTTCGGTAAATCTCACTGCTGCAGAAAATGCCGGTGTTGGATTAATTGCTTTTTCTCCTGCTGCCGACATGCCTATCATGACCGCAAATCAAGCAAAGATGATTCTTCAGATTGCTGCAGCATATGGTCAACCACTTTCTAAAGACCGTGTAAAAGAAATTGGTGCCGTAATTGGTGGCGCATTGTTATTTAGGGGTATTTCTCGCCAGGTTGCTGGTCTTATTCCTGCCATTGGCCCGGTAATAAAAGCTGGTATGGGTTATGCAGGTACTGTTGTGGTAGGTAATGCTGCTATTGACTACTTTGAGAATGGTGGCGATATGGCTGGCCTTGCAGCAGTAGTAAGCGATGCTCGCCAGGGTGTTATGGAAGCAGCAGGATTTGTTGCAACTCAGCCTCTCTATAAAAAAGCAGTCTCGGTTGCTGGTCCTAAAGTTGCGCAAGCTGGAGAGAAGGTTGCAAGGAGGATTGCTCCTATTTCTAGCGAAGCAATGAAAACCCTTCTTGTGAAAGTGGATAGAAAGAAGCAGTAGAGAGATTGTGGCACACGCAATAAAAGATTTAAAAAGCTGAGAAATAAATAATCAACTTTTTTAATATTTTTACTTGCGTCCTGGTTATATATCGGTATAATGAATCTCGCTGCAAAGGCAAATGGGGTGTTAGCTCAGTTGGTTAGAGCGCCGGCCTGTCACGTCGGAGGTCGCGGGTTCGAGTCCCGTACATCCCGCCAGTTTAATTATTCAAAACCACCTTCGGGTGGTTTTTTGTTTTAGTTACTGTTTTTGTATAGACTCTAAGTATATGTTTTCTGCTTTTTGATAGGTGATTGATGCTATAGTGTTAGACACCTATTTTCAAAAGGTATTGAAATTAAATAATAAACTACTGTGAGCTCTACTTAAGTAGGCAGAAAAGTTAGATATAAACAGCCATGACGGATAATGAGAACAAGAAACCTATTGAGTTAGTCGTTTATGACTTTGACGGTACTTCAATAACGGGAAATTCTCCTGTTATTCTTGTTCGCTATTTGTGGAATCATAGGCTTTTGCGTAAGACGGTTTTAACCCGTATTGGCTTTTGGGCACTTCGATATAAATTTCGCTTACCTCAAAATGAGAGTTACGTCCGTGGCTTAGTCTTTTCGGCTTTTGAAGGAATGCCAAAAGAAGAGGCTGATGCGTTTCTGGTAAAGTTCTACGAGGAAAAAATTGAACAGCGTTTTCGCTCTTTAGCTCAAGATTCCATTAATCGTCATCGTGAATCAGGACGTGTAGTGTGGATGGTTTCCGCAACGTTTGAACCAATTGCACAAGAAGCTTGCAAAAGGCATAACTATTCCCGGCAGTTTTCTACGCGAATGTTAGTTGACGAAAACGGAAACTATACGCGTAAAGTTCTTGGTCTTCCTGTTGAGGGTGAAGAAAAGCTCCGTGTTATTACCAAAGCAGCAGATGAGGAATTTGGTAAGGGAAACTGGAGTTTGGAATATGCGTATGGTGATCATCACTCAGATAAGTTTATGCTTGCTGCTTCTAAGCATCCTTGTGCTGTTTCGCCCGACAAACCATTAAAACGTTACGCCAAGCGTTTTGGTTGGACTATTCTTGAGTGGCGTTAAGTATTATCATTATTATTTTTCTTTTGTAATTTACTTGGTAGTATTGTTGGCACCCTATAATAGGTGCCAAATTAATTATTTGAATTAGGAGGTGCGCTGCGTGGAAAGCATGAATTATAGTAATATTCCTTCTTCTAACAATCATTCCAACTCTTCCAAGGATTTTTTGCAGCGTGCAACTGCTGCTGTTAACGCTGGCGATAAAGTGCTAGCAATACATTTATATATGGCCGCTTTTGAACGTTCATTACAGGAAGATATTAGTCCGAGCATTGAATCTCTTCAGGGTGTAGAGAGAGCATGGTCGCTTGCCGTTGAGACAAAGCAACGAGCTTTAGCGGAATATATCTTCGAAAGAATGGAACCACTTTGGACTGAAGAGCAAATGCTCAAGCATGCTTCTGAATTACAATCACTTTCTCTTGATAAGCTTGAAGAAGTTGGGGTTCCGCGTGAAGCAATTGAGGGCATGATTAATTTCATGAATCAGGATCTTTCAGAAATCATTCCTGGTTTGTCAGATTTAGCAGATCTTCCTGGGGTAAACCTTGATGTGAAGTTTGAAAACCCTTCAGTAGATGGTGGGTTAGCGCCTACATTCCCAACTTCCTTTGACGCCCATAGAGTATCTGCTTCTTCAGAAAATAAAGAACCTGCTCGTTCGAATGAAGAAGCTAAAAACGATTCCTTCAAAGAGCCAGGTTTCCTTAATTGGAAGTCTCCAAATACTCACGTATCTGAAGAGGACCAGGCTTCTCAAAAACCTAATCAAGAAACGAATGGCAAAGAGGAATTGAATAAAGCGTTGAATCTGGGCGCTAATCAAGTTGAGGGCTCATCGGTAGTTCCAACCATTTCGATGCCTTCAGGTCCAATGCCTCAAATCATCATTCCTGCAAAAAAGAATCGTCAGGCAAAACAGGAGACTAAACCATCTCGTCCGCGCTTTAACTATTCTTCCATTACAGGGTTCGATTCCGCTATTGAAGATATGAAAAAGCTTGGTGTGGGAAGAAAGAACGATAAAGAATTTATTGAGTTTATTAAGTCATTAAACTTCCGTCACGGACTTCCTGGTATGCCTGGTTTAGGAACACTTATTTTCAGCTGCCCTTCTCGCGATGACGCAAATTACTTTATGGTTGCAACGGTAGGGGAGATGGAAGTACCTGCTGTCCGTTTGCGACTTGATCAAAATGCGCAAGGACAAACCATTCTCTGCGTAATGTCCTCACCTGATTTTAAGCAAAAGCTCAATACTATTTCTCAAGTTGGCTTTTCTTCACCGTGCACAGTGATCCTCGAGGATTTGGATTTATGGGATTTCCCTGAGCCTGAATTCCATTCTGATAATGAGTTGTTCAATCTTGCTCAAATGCAATTGACAAGAGGTGCGCGTGAGGCTCTTGCGCTTGTAAAAGCAGCGCTTGATTCTCCTGAGGTAACAGTTTTTATCTCCGCTCAGCATGTTGAAGAAATTGATCCTTTCTTTATGAGCTTGATGAACTCGTTTAGGGTAGTAGAGATGGATTTGCCTAACGCTGACGAACGCCGCAAATGCTGGCGTGCTGCTCAGAGCGAACATCCATCTATGCGTGGCCTTGATGTGAATGAGCTGGTTGCTTTTTCTCGAAACATGTCACGTTTTGAAATCTATGCCGTATCACACGAGTTGGTCGAAGATGCTTATCGTACCAGCATGATGAAAAATACCTTTGTTGCGGTAGGAACTGATGATGCTCTAACTAGGCTCTCTAACTTCTTGCCACTGGATTCTAAGGAATATAAAGAAGTGGAAGATCAAGTTGTTGCTGATTTTAGACTTGCTTTAGACAAGCTCGAACCAGAAGACTTTCTTGATTAAAGAAAAGGATGAAAGTGGCTGATAAGTCCAAAGTGACTCATAGTAAAGAAAGCACTTTATTGAGCAATTCGGATAAAAACACTGACAAGCTTTCAGATGTTTGTTTTCGCCAACAATTTATAGAGAAAGTATACGAACAGGGAAGAGTCTTATATCGAGACCTTCCCTGGCGTTATATTGATGACCCCTACCACGTTCTTGTGTCGGAAGTAATGCTTCAGCAAACGCAAGTGTCTCGCGTGCTGAAGTACTGGCAATCGTTTATTGCGCTCTTTCCTACTCTTGATGCGCTTGCTGCGGCAGACACTTCGCTTGTTTTAGAAATGTGGCAAGGTTTAGGTTATAACCGCCGTGCTCTCATGCTGAAACGGTGTGCAGAAATATGTTCCGAAAAATACCAAGGTGCACTTCCTGATACGTATTCTGAACTCATTGCCTTGCCGGGTATTGGAAAAGCAACAGCAGCAGGAGTCCTTTGCTTTGCCTACAATAAGCCGGCGCTTTATCTAGAAACGAACGTTAGAAGCGTTTTTTTGCACGAATTCTTTCCATTAGACGAAGAGGTATCAGACAAGCAACTAGAGCCTTTAGTTAAGAGTACTTGTCCGTCCGATAATCCACGTACCTGGTATTACGCCTTACTCGATTATGGAAATTATCTCAAAGCAACCCTGCCAAATCCTTCGCGAAAATCAAAGCACCACGTAAAACAATCAACTTTTGAGGGTTCCAGAAGGCAAAAGCGTGCTGAGATTCTTCGTTTTGTTCTTCAGAGCGAAGAAGGGGTTTCGTTTGAAGAGCTTTGGGAACACCTCAATGCGTTTGAGAAAAAACATCAGCGTATCGCCGTTGAGGAAAATCTCGTGCGTTTAATTGTTGATGATTTAGTAAAAGAAGGATTCTTTTGCTGGGACGAAGCAATAAAACGATATTGCTGTAAATCCTAAGGAAGAGAACTCCTGCAAAAAGAGCCTTATATAACAAAAAAGGTTCATAGAAATAAGAGCCTACTTGGTTGTAGGCTCTTAGTGTTTTTGCGAGTAGTTAGTTTTACTTGAAAAGTTGCGTGGCTTATCGTTCAACTTGGTAGGTACCTAAAACTTTTACTTCCCTTAATTTAAGTCGTAAGCAATCAAGTGCTGTTTTTACGAACGGGTCGCAGGGACTTCCTTCAATATCAACAAAGAACATGTAATTGCCTAATCCCTGCTTGGTAGGACGCGATTGGATTTTAGACAAGTTGATATTGGCATAGGCAAATTCTGAAAGAATCATCAAAAGTGCACCAGGGCGATCGCTTTCCAAAAATAAAGCAAGAGAAGTAATGGTTTTTCCTTCTTGTTTAAGCGGTTTAGAACCTTGGCGAGATATGAGGACGAATTGGGTTTGGTTTCCGTAATGATCCTCTATTCCTTCTTGGTATATTTTGCAACCATAAAGTTGAGCAGCGAAAACGCTTCCGATTCCTGCAATGTGCTTGTTGGCTGCCGCAAGACGAGCTGATTCCGCGGTGGAAGAAGCGCTGATACGTTCAAGAAGGGGATAGTGCTCATTAAGAAAACGGCGACACTGTCCCATTGCTTGAGGATGAGTTGCTACTGTAGTGATGTCATTAATTGATGCTTCAGGATGAAGAAGAAGGCAATGGTGAATGTCAAGCACGATAGAGCCAACAATTGAAACGCCGTTGCGAAAGGCAAAGGCATCAAGGGTTGCAGTTACTGCACCTTCAAGAGAATTTTCAATAGGCATTACGCCATATTCGCTTCTTCCTGTTTCAACCGATTCGAATATTTCATTAAGTGAAGGACAAAGAACAAACTCGGGGTTATCACACTGCAGCTTTTGAGCGAATAGTTTTGCAGCCTCATCTCCATAGGTTCCTTCAGGAGCAAGAAATGCGATAGTGGCTGTTTTTTCCATAGAGGTGTCCTTTCTAAAGTAATGAAGGCTATTGTAAACCTGTTTTTCGGTTTTAGACAAAGAGAGCCAAGGATTGGTAAGAAAGGACGGAAATAATAGCGCTCTCGCTTCTTTCATACAAAAAAATAGATATTTGCCTTGTTTATTTATGGGGGCGAGATTTGCGAAAAGAAGCAGATAGATGCTTATAAATCCGGTGAAATACTCCTTTGTGTTACAGGCTAGAAACGCTGTAACATTTTCTAACCATTTGCGTTTTTTTAGTGTATCTTGTTAAAGGTTTAATCAACAATGTGTAACAAGTATTTTTAGCGGACGTACGACACACTGAAGGAGGTGTGCACATGGTAACACAGGCTACCAGCCCAGAGTTTATGGCTCGTCTTGAAGCACGTGGTGTTTCTCGTCGTTCCTTTATGAAGCTCTGTGGTTCACTTGCAGTTGCAGCTGGTTTGACTGAGCTTGCTGCTCCTCGCGTTGCTCGCGCTATCGAAAATTCCGTAATTGGCGCTGAGTCTGGTAAGTTGTTCCCAGTTATCTGGATTGAAGGTGCATCATGTACCGGTTGCACTGAGTCTTTTGCTCAGGTAGACGCTCCAGATCCTGGCCAGGTTGTTCTCGAAATGATCTCTTTGAATTACTCTGAGACTCTTTCTGCAGCAGCTGGTTGGTCGATGGAAGAAGCTAAAGAGCAGACCATCGAAGTAGGTAAAGGTAAGGCACTCGGTGAAGAGGGCGCTTACATCCTCATTTATGAAGGTGCAGTTTTGGAAGGTTGGAATGGTCAAGCATTGCGCGTTGCCAACAAGCCTGGTACTGAGCACCTTATTGAGGCAGCCGAAGGTGCAGCAGCAGTTGTAGCTTTGGGTTCTTGTGCAGTTAATGGTGGCTGGATGGGTGCAAACCCTAATTCTTCTGGCGCATTGGGTGTACAGGCATTTTTGAAGAAGCATGGCATCAAGACCCCAGTAATCAATGTTCCTGGTTGTCCTGCAAACCCAGAATGGGTTGAGGCAGTTCTCGTTGATGCTTTGTTCCTCGGTTCATTACCAGAACTCACCTCTGATAATAAGCCAAAGGTTATGTTCGGTCAGACCATTCATGACAACTGCGAGCGTCGCGGTCACTTTGAGAATGGTGAATTTGTTTACGCATTTGGTACTCCAGAAGAAGCAAAGAACTACTGCTTGTATCCAATGGGTTGTCGTGGTCCTCAGACCAAGGCAAACTGCGGCATTACTCTCTGGAACCATCGTCGTTCTTGGTGCGTAAAATCAGGCGGTCCTTGCATTGGTTGTTGCACCGCAGATCCAAACGATCCAGGTCACAACTGGGTAGAGACCAACACTCCTTTCCGTGCTCGCTTCCGCGATTTGCGTATTGGCAGCTTGACTGTACAGCCTGAAGCTATTGCTTGGACTGTTACTGGCTTGCTTGTTGCTGCATTGGCAATCCATGGCTTCGGCATGAAGAAGACTGGCCGCACCGATGGTGGCGCAGACTTCGAAACCGTACGTGAATGGGACGCAAAGAATCCTGATCAGGCAATCGGCCGTTATGATGAGGGTGTTCTTGAAGAAGCAGCTAAAAAAGCGAAGGGAGGCAAGTAATCTATGGCACGTTCTGTAATTGACCCAATTACTCGTATCGAAGGTCATCTTCGTGTTGAGATGGAAGTAGAGAATGGCGTAGTTTCTAACGCTTGGGTTTCCGGCGGTTGCTTCCGTGGTATGGAGCTTGTAGTTCAGGATCGTACTCCTGAGGACGCAGCTCATATTGTTCAGCGTATTTGTGGTGTTTGCCCGGTTTCTCATAGCCATGCTGCAACCATCGCTGCTGAAAAGGCATACGGCATTACCATTCCTAATAATGCACGTATCATCCGTAACCTCATTGAAGGCGGACAGTTCCTTCACTCTCACATTTTGTGGTTCTATCAGTTGGCAGCTTTGGACTATGTAAATCCATTGAACGCTCTTACCGCAGACGCTGCTGCAGCAACTGATCTTGCTAAGGCTGCAGGTACTTCCTGCAACACTGACTTGGCTGCTCTCCAGACCAAGTTGACCACTTTTGCAAACAATGGCCAGCTTTCCATTTTCTCTGGCAACTGGTTCAAGAATGGCGATGCAGCATCTGAGTTCAAGCTTCCTGCAGAACTCGACCTTATCTGCACTGCTCATTATCTTGAGGCTTTGACTATGCAGTCTAAGGCTTCCGAGATTTGCGGTTTGCTTGGCGGCAAGATGCCACACGTTATGACTATTATTCCTGGTGGTACCGCTTTTGTTCCTACCGAGGAAAAGCTTGACGACCTTTATGCTTTGGTTCATGAAGTACGCGACTGGGTAGTTGCAACTATGCTTCCTGACGTAAAGGCAATTGCTCCTTACTATCTTGATGCTTTGAAGTTTGGTAAGGGCTGCGGTCGTTACATTGCTTGGGGTGTATTCGAGGATTCTTCCTTCGAAATGAGCAAGCGCTATCTCCCATCTGGCGTTATTGATGAGAACTTCAATCTTTCTGAAGTTGACGAAAGCGCTATCAAGGAATACGTTGGCCACTCCTGGTATGAGGGCGACTCTAACTTGAACCCTCGTGAAGGTGAAACCAAGCCTTTGTACACTGAGTACTACAAGAAGGGTACTGAGTTTACTGAGAATGGTCATGAGTACGGCGAAATCAACGATCGCTATACTTGGAATAAGGCTCCTACATACAATGACAAGCCAATGGAAGCTGGTCCACTCTCTCGTGTTCTCGCAGCTTATCTCCGTGGCAATAAGTTCATCAAGAATGCTGTTGACGGTATTTGTGGCGACCTCGGTCTTGCTCTTACCGACCTCCAGTCTACTCTTGGTCGTGTAGCTGGCCGTCAGGCTGAATGCCTCTACATTGCTGAATTGATGTGCGAATGGGTAGACGAGCTTATTGCAGCTTTGAAGGAAGGTGACTCTGAGTACTTCCGTGCACCTGCTCGTATCACTGGCGACGGTACTGGTTTCTGGGAGGCACCTCGTGGCGCTCTCTACCACACCGAGCATGTTAACAACGGTAAGATTACTGGTTACCAGATCATTATTCCTACTACTTGGAATATTGCTCCTATCAACAAGCAGGGCGAGCATGGTCCTATGGAGCAGGCAATCATTGGTTGTCCTGTAGAAGATGTGGAAATGCCAATCAATGTATTGCGTACTGTTCACTCCTTCGACCCATGTACTGCATGTGCTGTTCATGTTAGCGAGCCAGCAACTGGTAAGCACTTTGAAACTGTTACTAGCCCATGGGGGGTGAAGTAAATGGCACATTTAGCTCATTATAAAGAGGCACATCCATTGCCATTCGCAGTTACTCACTGGATTAACCTCATTTGTATGGCACTCCTTATCTTTACCGGCTTTATTATTCATTTCCCATTTATTGCTGGTCTCACTGGAGTTGCACGTGGTTTGCACGTATTCTGCGGTATTCTTCTCTTCTTGAACTTCATTGTTCGTGTTGTATTGGCATTCCTTGTACAGTCTGCACCTACTGGCGGTACACGTAACACCGTTCGTGACTACAAGACTTGGTTGCCACAGAAGGACAATCGTCACCAGGGTATTTCTTGGATTAAGTACTACTTATTCCTCAAGAAGGATCATCCATTGTCCGCTAAACTTGGTGTTCCTCAGAAGCTTTCCTACCTTGCTGTTGGCGTATTGATCCTTATCATGGCTTACACCGGTTTTGCTTTGTGGATTCCTACCGCTGACTGGGCAATCTTCGCTGCAGGCACTGCAGCTGTTGGTGGCATGATGTCTATGCGTATCATTCATTACTTCATGATGTTCGTATTCATCTGCTTTACCTTCATCCATGTATACTTGGTATTCATCGAGGGTACTGAGAATGCTAACCTCATGTTGCTCCGCAAAGAGCATGGTGGTTATGTATACGACCCAGAGCGTCACGTAATTGTTGGTGAAGATCACAGCGTTGGTAATCACTAATTACTTTGAAATCATTTAGATTTCGCGCAAGCCTAGCTCAATGAGCTAGGCTTGTTTTTTTGGCTTAATATTGTTGCGCTTGCCTATTTGAACGTTTTGGTCTTAAGGTTTTCCCTTATCATGAGCAGGGAATATATGACAAGAGCGCTTTAGGAGAAACCCTTGGCTGAAATTGAAAATGAAAAGATACAGGAGGAATCTTCTCCTGAAGAAATCAAAGAGAAAGTGTCTTCGGAACAAATACACAAGGAAGCTTCACTGGAGGAAATCCAGGAGGATGTATCTCCTGAAGAATTAGAGCAGTTTAAAAACGAACTTCTAAAAGACCTCCCAAAAATTAATGCTGGCGCGGCAATTATGCCTGCAGTATGGGGATTAGGTCATGGATCTTATATTACTATCCTGTTTTACCCTATGTGGCTTTTTGTGGATAATTTAATATACAGCGCATATGCTAATCCTTCAATTTTCAGTATTTCATTTGCGGTAATCGCTACGGTAGCAATTTTGGGCGTATCGATTTTTTATGGTGCAACTGCTCAAAAGAACGCTTACATTCGTTATTTAGTTAAAGGAAAAACGAAAGAACAGTGGGTTTCTTCTGAGAAGAAGTGGGCAATTGCTATGATTGTTATTGCAATTGTGGCGCTTATTCTTGCTACCTGTTATAACTTGACGATTCGTCCTACTCTTGGAAAATAAGATGAAAATTGCGGTTTTTTGTGTAGGTAACCGTTTAATGCTTGATGACGGAATTGGTCCTGCCGTATATGACGAGATTGTAGAAAACTATCATATTCCTGAAGAAGTAGATTTTTTCGATTTGGGATGTATGACAATGGATATGATTACCATGGTTGGTGATTATGATCTCATTATTACGGTAGATTCCATTGACGGTACCGGCGCGGAACCTGGAACGGTGTTCCGCTATAAACCAGGAGATTTGGCGCGTGTGTCAGGTTTCCGCTCTTCTCTTCATGAACTTCGACTTGCTGACTTATTCGATGCAGCCTTTCTTCTCGGCTATAGTGCTGAAGGGCTTTGTTATGGCATGCAAGTTGAGAATCTTGAACCAGATGGTTTTATCGAAGGGCTAACTCCTAAGGTTTTTGAGCGCCTTCCTTTCTTGGTTGAATCGGTTGTTGCTGAACTAGATAGAAGGGGATATCCCTTAACAAAGAAAAATGAGAAAGATTAATAGGGTAAAACAGCACTCTTTCAGCAAGACAAGATATATCTCACTCTCACTTATTCAAGCTCAGCATGTGGGCATAAATCATTTAAGAAGCAATCTTTGCAACGAGGCTTTCTTGCGATGCAATATTCTCTTCCAAAGAGAATCCATTGGCTATTAATGGATTTCCAATACTCTTGAGGATAGAGCTTTAGTAAGTCTTGTTCGGTTTTTAAAGGATTATCGGCAAAAGAAAACTTCAGTTTGTGAGCAATGCGAAAAACGTGAGTATCAACTGCGATTCCTTCTACAATACCAAATCCTTCGTTTAAGACGATATTGGCGGTTTTTCTTCCCACGCCAGGAAGGCTTACCAGTTCCTCCATTGTTGAAGGAACTTCACCGTTATAATCTGTGATAATTTTTTGAGCACAGGCAATACAGTTCTTAGCTTTATTGCGATAAAACCCGATAGTTTTAATAATCTTTTCAATGTCTTCTCTCGATGCGGAAGCCATTTTTTCAGGTGTGCCATACTTCTCAAATAAAAGGGGAGTAACCTTATTTACCGCCGCGTCGGTTGTTTGCGCTGAGAGAAGGACTGCTATGGTTAGCGTAAAAGGGTCATGAAAGGTTAGAGCTGGTTGGGCTGCAGGATAGTGTTCATCCATGCGTTTTGCTACTTCTAATGCGCGTGCTAGTTTAAGCGCTTTCTTTTCCGGTGCCATTTTCCCTCCATTTATTCTCACCTATCTATTGTAAAGCTACTTTATTTCAGCTGTAGTAAACTACCATAAGAAATAATAAGGAGACAGCATGCTTATTTCCCTTTTAGCAAATTCAGTAGAATCTTCAGGTTCGGTAGAGCATTTTTGGACAAAATTAGATTCATTCGAAGATGCAACCCTCGGTGTTGCTTCTTCAGCACGCCCATTTTTGGTGGCAGCTCGTTTTGCAAAGCATCCCCAAACAACTCTGGTGGTAACAGCGGGCGAAGAAGCAGCCGACTCGTTTTTACGTATGGTTTCCTCATTTATTGGGGAAGATAAAGTATGCCGTTTTCCTCTTAGAAGTGATAATCCCTTTTCGCTTGAGCCAAAACGAGACGTAAAAGAAATTGCTCAAAGAATGGAGGCACTCTGGGCTCTTCAATCTCAAAAAGAGATGTTGGTAGTAGCTTCTGCGCGTGCATTGCTTTGCAAAATAGTACCTAAAGAAAACAATTGTGCAAAGCCTTTAGTTTTGTTTGAAGGTGCAGATTTGTTCGAAGGAGAAATAGAAGACCTGGAATGTTTCGAGGATCTTTTTCCTCGGCTAGTCGAAATGGGTTACGAGAATACCGAAACACTTGAAGGACCAGGCACATTTTGTGTTCATGGCGGAACGGTGGATGTTTTTCCGGGAAATTTAAAACACCCAGTGCGTCTTGATTTTTTCGGAGATGAATTAGAGGAGATAAGAAAATTCCTTCCTTCTACCGGTCAGACCATAGGTTCAGTTCCTCAGCTTGAAATCTATCCTGTTCGGGAGTTTAGTGTAACTTCGAAATCAATTAAAAAGGCTCAAAAAGCATTAGTTGTTCCTGCTCAAACTAATTCTACTCTTCGAGAGCTTTATTCAATTCTTGAAGATGATACGAAAGAGTATCCAGACGCTCTTCTTCCGTATTTTTATGACCATTTAGAAACCGTTGCTGATTATTTAGGATCTGATTGTCTAACTGCTTTAATTGAGCCAAGATCCTTGTTTGATGATGCGCTTCATTATGCTGACGAACTTGAAAAAAAATCGCAAGGCACTTCTGTTCCCTACGAAAGCCTTTTTACGTTGCCGCAGAAGCTAAACTTTGGAGCTTGCACAAGAGCTACTTATGTATCTATCATGCGTGTTGGTGTTGAACTTGATGACGAATTGATTGTAAAACGCGTTGACGTTGCTGGCGATCCTGAAAAACTCTACGGACGATTGATGTCTTTGACTCAAGCGGGATTTGCAATTGCTTTTTCAATACCGAACTTCCGAGCTCGAAGCGAGATAAAGCTCGAGTTGGTTGATAGGGGTATTCCTTTTGTTGAGCATCTTGATGTGATGGAGGATGAAGTAAGTTTCGAATCAACTTCGAAAACAAGTCATTCAAAACGAGGTGTGGGCATAAGACTAAAGCGCGGAATGGTTACCGTGGTGGATGTTGATATTCCCTTAGGAATGATTTTCCCTGCTATGAAGCTAGCGCTCGTTTCTCTTGCAGATACGCAAGGCTCAATGGCTTCTCGCAAAACACGGCGTGTTGATATTACTGAAATAACATTTCCTTACAAGCCAGGTGATTATGTTGTCCACGCTGCTCATGGTATTGCCTTGTTTAAGGAAATTGTTCGCCAAACAGTAGGAGGAGCAGAGCGAGATTATCTTCTTTTGGAATATGCCGAAAATGACAAGTTGTATGTTCCTGTTGAACAGTTAGACCGAGTTACTCGTTATGTTGGCCCTGAAGGATCTTCGCCTCGATTAACCCGTCTTAATACCTCAGATTGGTCAAGAGCCCTTACGAAAGCACGAAAAGCAACAAAGAAGCTCGCATTCGACTTAGTTGATGTATACACGCGTCGTGCTGCCACAAAGGGTTACCAATACCGAGAAGACACTCCTTGGCAAAAGGAAATGGAAGAATCATTCCCTTATCAAGAAACACCCGATCAGATTGCTGCAATAAATGATATCAAGGCTGACATGCAGTCAGCTCATCCTATGGACCGTTTGGTTTGTGGTGATGTGGGCTTTGGTAAGACTGAAGTTGCACTTCGAGCTGCGTTTAAAGCAACACAAGACAACAAGCAGGTAATGGTGTTGTGTCCTACTACTATTCTTGCACAGCAGCATTACACGACATTCCATGATAGATTTGAACCGTTCGGAGTGCGTGTTGATGTACTGTCTCGTTTTAGAACTCCTGCTCAGCAGAAAGAATCGCTTGCTGGTTTTTCTGATGGTACCGTGCAAGTTCTTGTAGGAACTCATCGTTTGCTATCGCGCGATGTTAATCCTAAAGATTTAGGATTGGTAATTATCGACGAAGAGCAGCGTTTTGGTGTAGGCCATAAAGAGCAGATGAAAAATCTGAGAGAGTCAATTGATGTTTTGACTCTTTCGGCAACTCCTATTCCACGCACAATGCAAATGGGTCTTTCGGGCGTACGTGATATGAGTATTATTCTTACTCCTCCTGATGATAGGCGTGCAGTAAAAGTCCATGTTGGCGAGTGGGATCCTGATTTAGTCAGTGATGCAATTCGTAGAGAGCTTGCGCGCCAAGGACAAGTGTATTACGTGAGCAATCGCGTTCGCACTATAGAAAACGCGGTTGAGCGCGTTAGAGCTGCTGCAGGTGAAGCACGAATTGGTGTCGCTCATGGAAAAATGACAAAAGAACAGCTTGAACGAGTAATGGAAGACTTTGCTGCAGGAGAGTTAGACGTTCTTGTTGCTACTACTATTATCGAAAGCGGCATTGATAATCCACACACGAATACGCTTATTATTGAAGACTCTCAACGCCTCGGTTTAGCCCAAATGTATCAGCTCAAAGGCCGTGTTGGTAGGTCTTCAACCCAAGCGTATGCTTACTTTCTTTTCCCAGACAACATCCCGCTTACTGAAGATGCCATGGCTCGTTTAACCGCTTTAAACGAAAATGCTGAACTGGGCAGTGGTATGCAAATAGCTCTTCGCGACCTAGAAATACGTGGAGCGGGAACTATTTTGGGTGCAGAACAGAGCGGCAATATGTCGGCGGTAGGTTTTGATTTATTTGCTCAAATGTTAGCTCAGGCAGTAAATCTTACACGAGAGGGAAGTGTTATTGGAGACAATTATCTTCCTCCTGCTTTGTCGGATATTGTGATTAACGTTCCTGATCATGCTTATATTCCTGAAGAATATGTTCCTGATACTGATGAACGCGTTTTGTATTATCGTAAGCTTGCAAGCGCAGAGAGTGTTGAGGTAGTAGACGAGATCTTTAACGAACTTCTAAAAGCTCACCCCGAAATGCCTCAGCCAACGTTTAATTTGTTCGAAAAAGCGCGATTGAAGGCTTTTGCGAATGAAAAAGGCATTAAAACTATTTCGTTAATGCCAGGAAAGCTTATTGTTGAGCCAATTCTCATTTCTAAATCACAGGCTGCAACTTTGCGTAGAAGAGCGGGAAGGTATCTAGCAGACAAAAGAAAGATGATGGTTCCTTCGCGACTCATTTTTAATGAGGGCGATGAAAATAAACTTCATGCAGTATATGCTTACCTGGATACGCTTTTAGAGGAACGTGACGGCTAGAACTATAACCAAAACAACCATAACAAGGAAAAAGATAAAGAAGATTCCGAAGAGCTTCATTAAACGGGAAAGACGTTTAATCTCGGGGTCAATATCGAGTAGCGCAATAAGCTCTTCGGCAGCAGTATCGTCAAGAGGAATATTGTTTTCCTTTTTGTAAAGACGGATTATGTATTTTTCAATAAGGAGTTCTGCGAGATTCTTTTTCTTTTCAGTCATAATATGTTTCAATTCTTAGACATAGACTTTTTTCGAATTTGTAGTGAGAGAGGCATTACAAAGTTCTACATACGTACCTTCTTTTAATTCAATACTAATGTCCTGGTTGGGACCGTATTCGTAGGCTCCTTCAAGCAGGCTCTCATCAGTGTATAGTAAGTCGTTCCAAATAAAGTAGCCGTAGATTGAACCATCGTCAGGAACGTTCAGGTGGTAGGTTCCTTCAGGAATATCACGTCCCACTTCATAAAGACCCGGACCATACGGGCTTGAATAAGTTAGGGAAAGGTTGTCTCTTAAGGTAAAACCTTCCTGGTTGTCACAAATAAAAACTTGACCTTCTTTTAGCTGTGCAAGAGTGAATCCTTCGAAAAGGATGGTTGCGGCAACATCAAAGGTGCCTTCTTGGGAAGAAGGGGAAAGAATAAAGTAGACGTATTCCTCTGCTCTTGTGCCTGCTATATAGTAGGTGCCTGGATCAAGGTCTTGTCCAACATGATAAATACCAGGAGATGCTATTGAGTTATCAATACTTTGATTGGAGTAGTAAAGAGTTTTTAGGGTAGCGAGCTCTTCTTCGGTGATGCTTTCATTGGAGTAGTAGGAAAAATCGAAATAGTCTCTAAAGGCGCTATTTTCATTATCGGAACTATTAAATTGATGGCTAACATCTCCATCAAATTCGCGATTGTCATCGTAGGAATAGTAATCGAATTGGTAACGGTAGTCTTCAAGGGTTTTAATAAATGAATCAAGCATAAGACCAAATCCAAGAATTTGGCCACCAAATACTCCCACAAACGCAAGAACAATGAGAAGCTTTTTTAATAAGCTCATTTTTTCTTTTGGGCGCGTATTAGTGTTGTCGTTCATAAGATTCCTTTAGTAGCGATTCATTTTATTATGGTCTTTCTAAAATGAAATGCCCCTATCAAAACGATAAGGGCAAAAATAATTAAGATTAAGGGATAGCGAAGACTCTTTTTTTCTGGCCTTCAACATTAAACGAATAATGGTATGGCCTTAGGAGCGATGAGCTGTGCAGGTAAACTTTGCAATTTTTGTTCCTAAATCGTCAGTGATATCAACGGTGTAGAAACCAATAGTTCTTCCTGCTTTGTCTGCAGTGCAGGTTCCAATAAGCTTTGTGCCCTTTGCGCCCGTAAAGAATTGGATGCCGCAATTGATTGCAACTGAGGATTTTCCGTCAAGATTTGCAGCAACAGCCATAGAGAAATCGGCTAAGGTAAACATGGCACCACCCATTACACCACCGTTGGCATTGAGATGGTTAGGGGTGATAGGCATTTCGCAAACAGAATAACCAGCACGCGCTTCAATGATTGAACATTGTGCCTGGCGAGCATACGCATCCTTAGCAAATTCTGCTTGAATCTCTTCAAGAGTGTTTTCTTCTGTTACCATGTTTCCTCCTTTGGTATAAGTCTTTCTGCATCATCTTCGATATAAAAACAAGCTTCTTTAGGACAAGCTTCGATGCATGCATTGCAACTTGCACAGTGCTGATGGTTAGTTACGGCCTTATTAGTCTTTTCAGAAAGCAATCGAGCAGCCATAGGACAAGCCTTAACGCACGCTCCGCAACCATCACAGAGTTCTTCATCGGTCTCAAGATAGTAGTGAGTGATTTCTTGAGCCATATCAGGCCTCTTTTCAAGCGCTTTAATAAGCATGGTTAAACGAGGCACTTTGAGAGGGTATGGTTTATCTGAAGGAATGATAGGGAGTCCAATTTTTCCTTCAAGGCGAATGTAGCCAGCGGCGCGCATTAATTCACGATTCTCGGCAAATTCATTTGTGCTTCGCTCGTTTCGTGTTCGATAGTCTCCTGAGGCAATAGTGACGGCTTCTTTTGCGCTATTAGTAAAGAGTGCTCGTCTGTCATAGTCGGAATTACTGTGTCTGATTCTTCCTAAAAGATTGCCTGTTTCGGGAATTTCGTTGACGAATTGAAGCCTTTCCCCGGTCCACTCTTGAGCAACGGAACTTACATAGTCAAAAAGCCGTTTTCCTGACGAATTGGTGATTGTGCAATTGTCGCAATATGTCTCATCGCAATAGACGCTTACGGGAACACCTACGCTAAGTACATAGGTGTATGCTTCAGGGGGAAATGCAGCAAGGCATGGGAGTACAAGGACGTTTTCCTGAGGCTCAAATCCAGGAAAAATATGATCGGTGCATGTGATAAAAATCTCTCCAAATTGTTCGGCAATACGATCAATTCGTTCTATCAAATCTTCGTAGGTGATTCGAGAGCTCGTAAAGCCGTCACATACGCCAACACAAATGCCGCATCGTGAACATTTCTCCGAATCGAGGGTACAGATTGATTCTTCGTTAAAAGAGAGTGCTTCTTGAGGGCATACAAGTTCACACTTGTTGCATTCAAGCCCTGATTTTCGTACACAAAACGTTTTGATAAAGGCTATTTCGTTTCGCGTCCTTGCGCTTGCGGCAAGCTTTGATTCGACAGGTTTTGTGGGGGTTGTTGATGATACAGCTTCAACCTCCTCAGAATCTGAGGAGGTTGAAATGACAGAAGACGACTGTCCGGAACCATCAGATGCTTCTGAGTAGGAAGCTTCTGAGGTACTTATGGATGCTTCATCTTCTTCTATGGTCATAGTGGTTCCTTTTAATGGATGTGGTTATGCGTTAAATACTTCTTGCAATGTGTAGTCAATGCGCGCAACAACGTCTTCGCGATTCATAAGTTCGATACTCTCAAACAATGGAGGAGAAACCATGTTGCCTGTTACTGCTACGCGAATAGGTTGGAAAATAAACTTTGCTTTAATGTCCATAGTTTCTGTAAGGTCACGACAAGCATCTTGAAGTGGGTCGCATTTCCATTCGCGAGATTCATCGGCAAGAATAGCGCGAACTGCTTCAAGAACTTCCTGAGCGCGTGAACCTTCTTTAGTGAGAACTTTGCTTACCGATTTCTCGTCCAACGATACTTTTTCGCCTCCAAAAAGATAGGCGAGTTTTTCTGGGCCTTCAGTGAGGTGTTTCATGCGCTCGGCAACAAGAGGGTACAACTGCATAAACCAGCCGTGGTTTTCGTCAATGTCTTTCTGAGTGCAAAGCCCCGCCTCAATGAAGAATTGAGCAGATTCGCTAACCCATTTTTCTGCGCCCATATTCTGGATGTAAACGCCATTCATCCAATCAAGCTTAGCCTCATCAAGAATGGCATCCTTACGAGTGATGCGATCCAGAGAGAAGGATGAGCAGAGAGTCTCGCGGTTAATAATGGTAGTCTCACCATCAAGAGACCAACCCAAAAGGGCAAGGAAGTTAACAAGGGTATCAGGGAGATAGCCCATGGTTTTATATTGTTCAACTGAAGTTGCATTACGACGCTTGGATAGCTTTCTACCGTCTGAACCAAGGATCATGGAAAGATGAGCGAATGTTGGGACGGGAAGGCCAAGAGCTTCGTAAATGAGAATCTGACGAGGGGTATTAGAGAGATGGTCGTCACCCCTTACAACATGAGTGATTTTCATGTTAGCGTCATCACATACTACTGCGAAGTTGTATGTTGGAGTTCCATCAGATCGAACAAGGATCATATCGTCCATTACTTCAATAGGGAAGCTCATATCGCCATATACGGCATCCTTAAACTCGATAGGACCATGATTTTCAGGTACTTTAAGACGCCAAACGTGTGGTTCCCCCGCATCAATTCGAGCTTGAGCTTCTTCTTTTGTTAGTGCACGGCAGGTGCGGTCGTATCCGGAGTAACCCCCTTCGGTTTTTTCTGCTTCAGCACGCTTTGCATCAAGGTCTTCTTTAGTGCAGAAGCAAGGATAAACCGCATCACGTTTTTTGAGGTCTTCAAGTGCGGCGGTATAGGTGTCAAATCGCTCAGTTTGGAGGTAAGGGCCATAGTCTCCTCCCACTTCAGGACCTTCATCCCAATCAAGTCCAAGCCAGCGAAGAGAGCGTAAAATAACCTGCTTGTTTTCTTCGGTAGAACGTTCAGGATCGGTGTCTTCAATACGAAGAATAAAGGTGCCACCAGTTGCTCTTGCAAGCGCCCAGTTGTAAATTGCGGTACGTGCGCCGCCAATGTGAAGCTCTCCTGTTGGAGAAGGAGCAAAACGAACACGAACGGGAGTGTTAGTCATGTAAGAAACCTCTTTCAAGTCTTATAAAAGGTGCTTATATAGCTACCTGATTGTACCTATAAAGGGATATTTTTTCATCTCACTATAATACGACATAAATGCCCTTGATAATCATAAGTCCTTTGTAATGCGCAGGGGAAAATGGGTTATGGTAATCATGCGGTTAGAATGCGAGAGCTAACTCGCTATAATGGTTGGTAGAACACTTCAGTTTTTAAGAGGCAATAGTGTAGTAATAGGAGTTTGTATGAACTATCAGGAATTACAGAATGAAATCAAAAATGCAATGCGCGCAAAAGAAGCAAATAAGCGTGATATTTTGCGTATGGTTCATGGCGAAGTAAAGGCAATTGAGGTTAACGAAAGAAGAGAAATTACCGAAGCTGATGTTGATGCCATGATTAAGCGTGTTATTAAGCAGACAAAAGAAACACTTGAGGGCTCCATTAAAGCAGGAACAAATCAAGAACGCACTGATAAACTTGCTGATCAGGTTGCTATTTTGGAATCATATCTTCCTAAGCAGCTTGAAGGAGACGAGTTGGTTGCTTTAGTTGAAACTGTTTTGGCTGAAATGGGAGCAACTTCTAAAAAAGAAATGGGCAAAGTAATGGGTGAGCTTACCAAGCGTACGGGTGGCAATTTCGACAAAGCCGCTGCTGCAAAATTGGTTGGTTCAAAGCTTGCTTAACTCTTAACTTGTCCAATTAGTAGTTTTATAGAGTGGTTAATAAGACACAATAGCTAGCGGACAAATTGAAACAGGCGAAGCGTATTTTTATAACCGTATTATTGACTGTCGTCTTTGCTCTGCCTCAAAAAATGAAAGCTCCAAAAACCTTTGGAGCTTTTTTGATTTATGGGACCTAAAGTTTGAGTACTTTTCCTAATAGGCAGGCAATTATGCTCACTATGATTGAGGAGATGGCCCAAAGAAAAGCCATTGCTGCCCAAAAATTTTCAGGAAAAAGCTGAATTAGAAGAGAGCGGGCGTCGAAAAGCCATGTTCCTTGTGCAAAGAAACATGAATGCATGAAAGTGAAAAGCGAATCGAAGTCTAAGAGCGCCCACATTCCCAGACCAACAATGATGCCAATAGTAATAAGGCTTGCAACTTGGAGAACGTTTCCTGCCGATTTTCTTCCTTGGATAATTACCAACGCTATAAGGCCAATTAAGCCAAACGCACCTATTACTCCTGTTGAAATAGCAACGGTTTGAAATACGGGAGTGCAGTCTCTGAGATGACTGATGGCATCAGGAGTAAGAAGGTATCGCTGTGTTTCTTGAGGCGTGCTTAAACCTAGAACGACCTGATCGAGGTCAGGGTAATTTCTTTCAAGAATGGAATGAATAGTATCAACAAGATACGACTCTTCGCCTCCTTCAACACTAAATACACGAACAGCTTCGGCAATAGTAGCCATATCTTCTTCAGGAAAAATTGCGCTATTCCAGTTTGAGAAGGTATGTCCAATACTCTCGGTTGCTTGTGGTGTTGTACATAAAAACAACCCACTAGTAAATAAGGCATAGGTTAAACAGAGAGCGGTTGCTATGCGTAAAAGAAGAAGGGGAATGCTTTGTAAAACTTTCATTGTGTGAGTTAGTAAATCCTTACGAGTTTTTATTCAAACACATGCAGGGTAGCTGAAGTAATACCTTTATGTTCTTTGCTGATAGTAGGAAGTGGTCCAAGGCGAGAGAAAACGCCGGCAAACACTCCGTCAAAAACATAAAGACCACTCAAGTTGTTATACATAAGACCTTCAGTGTTTATTTCGTCATCACTTAGGGTTTCAATGAGGGTATCAGGAGGAAGGGTGAGTGTTTTGTAAGGAGTGATATAGGTTTGGACAATAAAAGGTTCTCCTGCAGCCGAATTCGCAAACGTATCAATAAGGGTATTCCATTCTTCGGAAGTAAAAGATTTTCCGGCATACACATCTTTTGCACCATAGGCATCGGTTGGTTTAATAATCCAGGAATCTTTATGGGTACGAATCTCTTCTAGGTCTACTTGCTTGTCGTCAAGGAATAGTGTTTTTGGAACATGACGCTCAACAAATTCAATCTCTTCTTCGGTAAGAAAAGCTTGCGTTTTTGGATGGCGTAATACGTCAAAGATTTGTTTATCGTGGACAAGATGGCCGGCAAAACTACCAATGAGTGCTACTTTTTCTGCTTTTACTGCAGAAATGAAATCTTGCGATTCGTCCCAAAACTCAATAACATCATTAGTAACGCTCCGTCGCCAGATAGCATTAATTTCCTGGCCTTCTTTATTGCGAAGAACCTCTCCATCGAATGATAAATCTCTTACATCGCAAATTACGCAGTCGAAACCTCGCTCTTTGAAGTAATTGCAGAAGATTTTAAACTCATCAACAACTGCTCTTTCAAGGTAGTCGCAAATAGCAAAACGAGGATTATCTACTTTATGTTGATAGGTCTCATAAATTGAGATAAACGTATCAACCCATGCTTCAAATACGCTGTTAGTTTCAAGAGGATGTTTTGCTTGAAAAGCTTTAAAGCTAGCAGAATTCTCAATGCTATGAGTGATTTCACGGTTCTCATTCATGCCCGCAGAACCATCACCATTTAATTCGCAAAAACCAATTTCGAAAGTGTCTTCATTAAGGAATACATCGAAACGACCAAAAGGGAAAAGGGAGTCATATCCGCGTGGGATGAGAATTAGTTCTTTTAGGCGGTCATCAAATGAATAGACATCGCGGTAGTCTGGATTGTTTAGGTAGTTGTCAATAACCTTGCACACAATACGATGGGTGGTTTCGGAAACCTCTTTGAAGGTCTGCCATGTTTTGTCGTTAAAAAGGCGAGGAATAAAAGAGCAGGCAACAACTTTCTCATGAACGATAGCGGTTGATTGCTTCATATAGGAAAACGCATCTCTTCGTCCTTGGATATCTCCTTGTAAGGATTCAATAGTTTGGAAATATTCATTAGTGAGAGAAGTATTGCTTGTCATTAAAACTCCTTGTATGGGTAAGGTTGGATGAGGGCGAAATGGTTCGCCCTCGCAGACGTTTTGAATTGTAAAGGTTTCGTTTTCTTTTTCTTTGATTAACTATAAATAGTTCACATCATTTTAAAGAGTGCTGTTTTGAAAAAATGAGGCTGATGGCGAATAAAAAACGGTAGATTTTTGAATAATGCAACTAAAGAAAACGAATTGATTAGTTTGTTTGCAATAGCTAGTGTACAGTTTTTGCGATGCCACGTTTTTGGGTACAGAATGATTATCATGGGCTATACTGAATCCGATAATAAGAGAAGATTGGATTGATTCATTATGTCTAATTTACGAACCTATTTGTTTACGAGCGAATCAGTTACTGAGGGTCATCCAGATAAAGTCTGTGATCAGATTTCAGATGCAATTCTTGATGCAATTTTTGAAAAGGAAATCGAGCTTGCAAAGAAGGGCTACATTTCTCCTTCTGGTCAGCCTGCAGATCCAAATAATGTTCGCTGTGCTTGCGAGACCATGGCTACTACGGGTGTTGTTTTTGTTTCGGGCGAAATTCGTACGCAGGCATATATTGATGTTCAAGAAATCGTGCGTGATGTATTAACTGATATCGGCTATGACCGTGCAAAATATGGATTTGATGGCACCACTTGTGGTGTTCTTAATGCCATTCATGAACAGTCTCCTGATATTGCAATGGGAGTTGATAAGTCGTTTGAGGCCCAAAAGGGCGAAGCTGAAGATGTTTATTCTGAAATTGGTGCTGGTGACCAGGGTATGATGTTTGGTTATGCGTGCAACGAAACGCCAACCTTGATGCCTCTTCCAATCTATTTGGCTCATCGCTTGTCTGAACGTTTAACATTCGTTCGCAAGCAAGGCATTCTTGACTATCTTCGTCCTGACGGAAAGACTCAGGTAAGTGTTCGCTATGTTGAAGACAGGCCTGTTTCGGTAGAAAAAATCGTTCTTTCTACTCAGCACTCTGAAGATGTTGATTTGGAAACCCTTCGCGCTGATATTATTCGTGAAGTAATTGAGCCAGTGTTTGAAGCCCACGGTGTTGATAAGACCGATGCGGAAATCTTCATTAATCCAACAGGCCGTTTTGTAATTGGTGGTCCTATGGGCGATGCAGGTCTTACTGGTAGAAAGATCATTGTTGACACGTATGGTGGCATGGGACGTCATGGTGGCGGTGCTTTCTCAGGAAAAGACTGCACGAAAGTTGATAGGTCTGCTGCATATGCTGCTCGTTGGGTTGCAAAAAATGTAGTAGCAGCTGGCTTAGCTGACCGATGTGAAGTTCAGGTTGCCTATGCAATTGGTGTTGCTCATCCTGTCTCTATTATGGTTGAAACCTTTGGAACCGAAAAAGTTCCTGTTGATGCTATTGAAAAAGCAGTGAAGGAAGTGTTCGACCTTCGTCCTGCTGCAATTATTGAAGCTCTTGACTTGAGAAGGCCAATCTATCGTAAAACTGCTGCATATGGTCATTTTGGTAGAGAACTTCCAGAGTTCACCTGGGAAGCTACAAATATGGTTGATGCGTTACGTGCTGCTGCCGGATTGTAAGAAGGCGTATTTCCTTTGCTTTGTTTTTTGTCCGGTAGCGGGCTTATTTGTAAGCGTCAAAACCACCGCGCCTCATCGCCTTGCGCTCTGCGACGTTCATAAAAATCCTCCCATCGTTGGCGACGGGAGGATTGTCGCGGATACGGATCAGGTTGTTAAGACGCGGTGGTTTTGACGCTTACGTTTCGCGTATATAGCATCGTCGTTCAAAAGAACAAAGCGAATCCGGTAATTCGTGATCAGAAACGATTTTTCTCAATGATTATGAAAAGCCTGATCAAAGATATTATCTTTCAAGAAAAAGTTCCTACGGAATACGACCATCTATGCATATTTACCGACACTATCCCGGTTCAAAAAAAGAGCAATGCCATTATTGGCTCGATTAAGACAAATCTAAAGGAATTCCTTGGAAATAAGGCTGGATATACGCTTAGGCCAATGGAATCAAAAAGCGACTTCGGTTTGCAAGCCGCCGACTACTGCTCTTGGGCGATTTTCCGCGCATGGACAAACAATGATTACGATAGGCATAGTGAAATCGAGCAGGCAATCGTACAAGAATCCGACTTCTTTAGAAGCGGGACGATAACCTACTACTAAAAAATGACCACCCCGACTATCCGCTATTCGCGGAAGAGCAAAGGAGCTCTTGTCGTCGGGGTGGAACCTTTTACATCGTTAGAATATCAAACGAATCTGTATATGACCATAGCCGCACACCGAATGGTTACAAAATCGTTGCCACGAGCCCAATCTGCCTCCCGCGTTAGCGTCAGATTCCAAACGACAAATGACAGGAGTGACGGATGTGACGGCGAGAGAGACATGCACCCATCTAACATCACAAGACATAACCTTTAACCTTCAAAAAATGCTAAAGAGATTGACATCTCTCTCTGAAAATTACTATCGTACGCATGTTCAGAGAGGAGCCCGATGAAAAACGACATTCTTGGCGAATGGAGATGCTTCGCGCATCAAGCAACGCTTGGTGAAACCCCCATTAGACGCTGGGTCGATAAGTACACCGATTACACGTTCTACGCAGGAGGTACGGGATCGACAAAAAGAAAAGGCCTATTCGGTAGAACCGTCACAGCTGATTTTGTTTGGGAATACGATTATGCAAACGATGGATTCGTAATTTTTGTCGGCGATATCTTATGGGCAACTTGCATGCTCGATGGTCCAAACTCCATGATCATGAGGATCGCGGCAGGGCTGGATAAAGGTGCCGGCTATTTCTATACCAGAGCCTAATCTGAACGTACGCCAACAACCAATCCATTGAAAGGGTTTCTTATGGGAGTCAATTTTTTGGGAACATGGACAAGCCGCACCATCGATTACCTTCGCGCTTCAAAGCCAAGCGAGAAAGACACCCGTTGGACCGTTTTCCTCGGAGGAGACGGAACGGGGTACATGAAAGTAAAATCGTTAATCCCCATTAAGCAGAAGTTCAAGTGGTTCAAAGTTGATGATGATAGCTTTTTCTGCGAAGGAACAGGAGGGTCTTCCCTTCGGTTAATGGGCGTTTACGATAACGGGGAATTGCTCGTTCGGGACGATAATTTCCAATATCACCTTTTTCGACAGCCTTAGCAAGCGAGTATCACCTATGCCGTATTCAGGGTCAGGATTCAAAAACAAGAGAACAGGGAAAACCGTATCTCCCAAAAGGGCACGGCAGCATGTCGGCCAAAAGCTCGACGGGTACGAAAAAGCCAAGAGCAAAAAGACCGGCAACTATTACATGAAAAAATCCAAATAGCGCAAAAGAGCCACGAGGCTCCTTTTTCAATGCGTTCTAGCGTAAGCCTCAAAAGTAGCGCGTATTCGCTATAGAATCGGACGCCTCCCGATAGCCTTTCGGGAGGCGTCCTGCTTTATCCCGGATGTCTTTCGGGATGTTTCCTAGGAATCCTCCCAGTCGCGGCTCGCGTTGTTGGCGACCTCGTCGTCAAGGACGTCGCGGTCGATGTCGACGATTGGGTCGTCGGCCGTCTCTGCGGCCTTGGTGGCGGCCTTAGGCACCATCCTGCAGGATTCGGGCACGTTGCCCGACCATGGCAGGAAGGAGTCCACGACGGCGTCGGTGAGCTCGCCCGCGTTGGGCATCTGCTCCAGCAGCCATTCGACGTACTTGCGGGGGTTGAGGCCGTTGGCCTTCGCGGTCTCGACGACGCTGTAGACCGCCGCGGACGCCTCGGCGCCGCGCACCGAGTTGCTGAACAACCAGTTTTTGCGGCCGATCACGAACGGCTTGATGGCACGCTCGGCGATGTTGTTGTCAAGCTCGAGCCTGCCGTCCTCCAGCACGTTCATCATGTACGGCCAGCACCAGATGGCGTATTCCAGCGCCCTGTGCAGCGCAAGCCCGGGGGAAGCCTTCGGCAGCTGGGAATGCAGCCATCGCCAGAAGGACTCCATCAGCGGGCGCAGCTGCCCGTCTCGCGCCGATTTGCGGGCGTCCGGGGCCATGCCGTCAAACTTGGAGTCGGCGGAGAACATGGCGTCGATGCGCCTTCTGGCCTCGAGCGCGACGCTGCCGGCCGATTCCGCCTTCGCGTCGCCGCCGGCGACCTTCACGATCTCGGCGAACTTGCGGCGAACGTGCACGAGGCATGCGGTGTTGGTGACATGTCCGCCGTTCTCCAGGCTGAAGTAGGGCTTGTAGCCGTCGGTGGTGAGCGTGCCGGACCAGCCGCGCAGGAAGTCCTCCGCGACGGAGCGCGACCTCGTGGGGGCGTATTTGAATATGAAGACGGGCACGTCATGCCTGGACGAGCAGAACAGCCACATCCTTGATTGCCTCGACGGCTCGCGGTTCGGCTCCTTGAGCACCTGCACCACCGTCTCGTCCGCGTGGGCGAGGTCGTGGCTCAAAAGCTCCGCCCTCATCCTGTCGTGAACCCTGGAAAGCCAGCGGGCATGCACGTTCATCACCCAGTTGGCCATGTTCTGGCGGCTGACCGCCACATCCATCGCCCTCAGGTCGGCCTCCATGCGATAGAGCGGCAGCGCGTTCACGTACTTGCCGTTTATCAGCCAGGATATGAGCGACGCGG
>OLPV01000021.1_pt1 | contig 155496 bp, 141 predicted proteins | sample 1671961 | NCBI WGS metagenome assembly OLPV01 (sample SAMEA3136630, study PRJEB25190) | human gut metagenome | biome: human gut; feature: human-associated habitat; material: faeces | place: Austria | collected 2013 | reverse complement strand
GCACCGCTGCGTATGAAGCATAGCGCAAGCGTGCCTGCGTACCATAAAGGCAAACTAACATGGCTTTTTCTATATTTTTTCGCATGTGCCCTCACACATCTCGCAATCCTTACGCTGTGCAAGGGTGTATTTTACATAAGGGGGAATGTGTTAACATATTTTTTACAGAACAGTGATTTCAGATTTAACAGGAGTTTACTAAGATATGTCTGTCGACGAAAGAAAGAGAAAAAGGTTCTTAGATAGGAAAGGAAGAAAGAATTATGAGAAAGAATGTAAAGAAGTTAGCAGCGACAGCACTTAGTCTTGTTATGTTAGGAAGTGTTTTAACCGGTTGTGGAGCAGGAAAAGATGCAGCGATCACAGTAGTATCCAGAGAAGATGGTTCCGGAACAAGAGGTGCTTTTACAGAGCTGATGGGAATAATGGTGGACGATAAAGACAATACCGTATCTACGGCAGAAGTTACCAATTCTACTTCAGTCATGATGACTACAGTAGCAGGTGATGAAAATGCGATCGGATACATTTCACTTGGTTCTTTGGATGACAGTGTGAAGGCAGTAAAGGTAGATGGTGTAGAGCCAACGGTTGAGAATATCAAGTCCGGTGATTACAAAGTAGCAAGACCATTTGAAATCTGTATTCCAAAAGATGGCACATCAGAAGTTGCGCAGGATTTCATTGATTACATGTTAAGTGATGATGGACAGAAGATTATTTCTGACGAGGGTTATATCAGCGTAGAGTCCGGTAAGACCTACGAAGCGTCCGGAAAGTCCGGCAAGATCACATTAGCAGGTTCTACCTCTGTATCTCCGGTAATGGAAAAATTGACGGAAGCTTATAAGAAGTTAAATCCGGATGTAACAACAGAGATTCAGCAGACCGGTTCTTCAGCAGGTATTGAATCCGCAACAGAAGGTGCATGTGATATCGGAATGTCATCAAGAGAGTTAAAGCCGGAAGAGCTTGATAAATTACAGGAAATCCAGATTGCAATGGATGGTATCTGTGTCATCGTAAATAACAATTCTGCAGTAGAAGATCTTACATCAGATCAGATTACAAAAGTATACACAGGTGAGATCACAAAGTGGAGTGAATTACAGTAATCAATAAAGTTTAATATACTCAAACCCATACATGCATCCCATAGCAAGTTGTTATCGGGATGCGTGGTTATATATGTATATGAATTCGTGTCCGGATAGAGCAACGGAAATAGAAAGAAAGGATACATTATGAAGAAAAGTCATGTTTCAGAAGGCATTATGCATGCGGCATTTTTAGTCAGTGCATGCGTATCCATATTAGCAGTAGCATTGATCTGCATCTTTATTTTTGCAAATGGTGTACCGGCTATTATGAAGATATCACCGGTTAAATTCTTAACGGGGATAAATTGGAAACCGTTAGAGGATCAATTTGGAATCTTTCCAATGATCGTAGGAAGTATATATGTTACGGCAGGCGGCGTGCTGGTGGGTGTGCCGGTCGGAATTCTGTGTGCTGTTTTTATGGCAAAGTTCTGTCCGCGGAAATTATATAGGATATTAAAACCTGCCATTGAATTATTAGCAGGCATCCCATCCATTGTATATGGTTTCTTTGGGCTGGTTGTAATTGTTCCGGCAATGAGAAGTCTTTTTGGTGGAAGTGGTAAGAATATCATTACAGCGTCGGTTATGTTAGGAATTATGATTCTTCCGACTATTATCGGTGTGGCAGAATCCTCTATCCGTGCAGTACCGGACAGTTATTATGAAGGTGCATTGGGATTGGGTGCTACGCATGAGCGTGCTGTGTTCTTTGCCGTACTGCCGGCAGCAAAGTCCGGTATCTTAGCCGGTGTGATCTTAGGAATCGGTCGTGTGATCGGGGAAACCATGGCAGTTGTTATGGTGGCCGGTAATCAGGCAACGATGCCTCACTCTCCACTAGAAGGAGTAAGAACATTAACATCCAATATCGTATTGGAGATGGGCTATGCATCCGGTCTTCATAAAGAAGCATTGATTGGTACAGCAGTTGTACTGTTCGTATTCATTTTGATCATCAATTTGAGTTTCTCCGCAATTAAGGGAAAAGGAAGGGATTAAGAGATGGAAGCAGTACAGAATGTTGAAAATAAGAAAATAAATGCAAATGAGATCCAGGGGATTAATAAGCAGACATTTGCCCAGAGATTAAGCGGATATAAGAGACAGCCGTTGTCTTTGTTTCTATTGATCGTGGTATGTTTATCTGCGTTACTGACGGTAGGAGTTTTATTGTTTCTGATTGGTTATATATTGGTAAACGGTATTCCCAATATTAAGCCGGAGTTATTTGAATGGGAATACAATACAGATAATGTATCTATGCTGCCATCTATGATTAATACATTATACATGACAGGTCTTACTTTGCTGATGGCAGTACCGGTAGGTGTTTTCTCAGCAATCTACATGGTAGAATATGCAAAGCGTGGAAGTAAACTTGTGAAGATTGTGCGAACCACGACAGAGACATTGCAGGGAATTCCGTCTATTGTATATGGTCTGTTTGGCTATTTGATGTTTGTGATCGGCTGCCATTGGGGATATACGTTGATGGCAGGAGCAATTACATTAGCAATTATGGTATTGCCGGTTATTATGCGTACAACGGAGGAGGCACTGCTTTCCGTTCCGGATTCTTACCGGGAAGGTAGTTTCGGACTTGGAGCAGGCAGACTGCGAACCGTATTTGTAATCGTATTGCCATCGGCTATGCCGGGTATCTTTTCCGGTATCATTCTGGCAATCGGTCGTATCGTAGGAGAGACGGCGGCGCTGATCTTTACAGCAGGAACCGTTGCAACAGCAGCAACCGGAGTTATGGACTCTACCCGGACACTGGCAGTTCATATGTACTGTCTGCTGAGTGAGGGACTTTATATGAAACAGGCTTATGCAACAGCTGTTGTTCTGTTGGTTATGGTATTGGTGATCAATGCAATTTCCGGTATGATCGCTAAGAAGTTTACAAAGAAATAAGTAGAATGGAGAAAAGTAACATGGACAAATTTACGATTGAAAATCTGGAATTATATTATAATGATTTTAAGGCATTAAAGGGAATTAATATGCACATTCCAAAGAATGAGATATCCGCATTTATCGGGCCTTCCGGTTGTGGTAAGTCCACATTCTTAAAGTCGCTAAACCGAATGAATGATTTGGTGGAAGGGTGTAAGATTACGGGAACAGCTTTATTAGACGGAGACGATATATATGGAGATATGGATGTCAATCTTCTTCGTAAGAAGGTTGGTATGGTATTTCAGAAACCAAATCCATTCCCGATGAGCGTGTATGATAATATCGCATTTGGACCAAGAACACATGGAATTCATTCGAAAGTGAAATTGGATGAGATAGTGGAAAAGTCATTAAGAGATGCGGCAATCTGGGATGAATTAAAGGATCGTCTGAAAAAGAGTGCTTTGGGATTATCTGGTGGTCAACAGCAGAGATTATGTATTGCCAGAGCATTGGCAGTACAGCCGGATGTGCTGTTAATGGATGAACCGACATCTGCACTTGATCCGATCTCAACATCGAAGATCGAAGATCTGGCAGTGGAACTGAAGAAGGATTATACGATAGTTATGGTGACACATAATATGCAGCAGGCAGCCCGTATATCAGATAAGACGGCATTTTTCCTTCTGGGAGAAGTTGTGGAATATGATGATACCGAGAAATTGTTCTCCAGTCCAAGTGATAAGAGAACAGAGGATTATATTACAGGAAGGTTTGGTTGATTATGCGGAATCGTTTTGATACACAGTTAGAATTATTAAATAAGGAATTGATCGAGATGGGTGCGTTGTGTGAGGAGTTGATCCGGCTTTCCCAGAAAGCATTGCTGGAAGATAAGGACTACATTGAAACTGCCCGTTCCAAAGAGATGGAAGTAGACCAGATGGAAAGCGATATTGAGAGTCTGTGTATGAAATTGTTGTTAAAACAGCAGCCGGTAGCAAGAGATCTGCGTTCTGTATCCTCCGCACTGAAAATGATATCGGATATGGAACGGATTGGCGATCAGTCACTTGATATTATCGAGATTGTAGAATATGTGAAAAAATGTGATCGTGAGAGCAAACAATACATTGAGGAGATGTCAAATGCAGCTGGAAAAATGGTTTCTGACAGTGTGGAAGCATTTGTCCGCAAAGATGAACAACTGGCAAAGGATGTCATTGCATCGGATGACAAAGTGGATTCGTTATTTGACATTATGAAAAAGCGTCTGATTGAGACGATTTCCAAAGAACAGGCAAATGGAGAGATGTATATAGATCTTATTATGATTGCCAAATATTATGAGCGTATCGGAGATCATGCAACGAATATCGCAGAATGGGTATTGTATTACCTGACCGGAACAAAAGTTTCAGGAAACAAAGATTCGTAAGACAGAATGTAGAAATGGAAAATGGGAGCAATCTATTTGTAAAATATATGGAATAGATTTCACATACATTTAACACAGATACGTTTGTAAAATGTATATGGATAATGTAAAATAAAGGAAAACGGAGGGACTTGTAGAAAGATATGGTTACAAGTCTTTTCGTATTATCTAAGATGTGTTTTATAAAGGAGGAATGCACTCATGATATATTTGTTAGAAGATGATACCAGTATTCAGAATTTTGTCTTATATACACTTAAAAATACAGGATTTGAGGCAGAAGGATTTGAACGCCCGAGTGATTTTTGGAAGCGGATGGAAGAGGAGATTCCGGATCTGCTACTGCTCGATATCATGCTGCCGGAAGAAGATGGTATGGAGATCCTGAAAAAGCTGCGTGACAATCGAAAAACGAAAAATCTGCCGATCATCATGCTGACTGCAAAAGGAACGGAATATGATAAGGTATTAGGATTGGACAGTGGAGCCGATGATTATGTGGCAAAGCCGTTTAGTATGATGGAACTGATGTCACGGATCAAGGCATTATTGCGACGCAGTGAGATCAAAGAGGAAAAGAAAGATACTTATCAGGTGGAACCGTTATATGTGAATATTTCCAAACATATTGTAAAGGTGAATGACGAGGAAGTGAATAGTCTGACGTATAAGGAATTTGAATTACTGTCTATGTTGTTACAGCATCAGGAGACTGTTTTATCCCGTGATCAGATTTTACAATCTATCTGGGGATATGATTTTGACGGAGAGAGCCGGACCGTGGATGTTCATGTTAGAACCCTGCGTCAGAAGTTAGGGGATGCAGGCAAGTTAATCGAGACTGTGCGTGGATTTGGATATAAAATAGGAAAGGCAGAGGAAGATTAGGTAAGGAAAGGTGATACTATGATCAAGCGTATATTTAAAAATACATTTTGGGTATCTATGGTAACGTTATTTATTGCGTATGTTATCATAGTCGGAATTTTATATGATTATTTTGACCGGCAGATAAAAACAGAATTGAAGACGGAAGCAGAATATATTGCATGCGGACTCGAGTCTGTGGGGGATGCATATCTGGACAGTTTTGATCATAATCAGTATATCAGTGGGAAAGTGAGTGCGTCCCAGGTGCATAAGAATCGTATTACATGGGTGGATTCAGATGGAACCGTGTTATTTGACTCTACGGCTGACAAACAGAAGATGGAGAATCATAAGAACAGAGATGAGATTCAAAGAGCCTTAAAAAACGGAGAAGGATATACCATACGTTATTCCCATACACTAGATGAACAGACAATCTATTATGCGGTGGAATTGTCAGATGGATCGGTATTGCGTGTATCAAGTGCATATAATACGGTGATATCCATTATTATGGCAATGATGCAGCCAACATTATTCCTTGTGTTGCTGATTATTGTGTTATCCTATTTTATGTCAAAGAATGTTGCAAAGCGAATTGTAGCACCGATCAATAACATGGATCTGTTATATGGTGAAATGGATGAGGAATATGAAGAACTGGTGCCATTATTAAAACGAATCCGGAAACAGAATATTCTGATTGACCAGCAGATGGATGATCTGAAAACACAACAGGCGAAGTTTCAGGCACTTACGGAACATATGAGAGAGGGATTCCTGGTATTAGACAAGAAAGAAAATGTCATGTCTTATAACAAGGCTGCGGTGGAGTTGTTAGGCGCATCAAAGGACATGGATTACACAGGACATAACGTGATTCAGTTTGACCGGGAACGTTCGTTGCGGGAAGCGGTGGATGAGGCGATTAATGGAGTCCGGACACAACGTACATTAGAAAATGGAGAAAGAATATACCGGATTGTTGCAAACCCGATTGTAATCGAAGATGTGGTGAAAGATGAGACGGCAGAGGAACAGGCACCCAAAGCGGATATGGTTCCGAAAGATCAGGTAGAAGGTGTAATTGTAATTATCCTGGATGAGACAGAAAAAGAAAAAAGGGAGCAGTTGCGCAGGGAGTTTACTTCTAATGTATCGCATGAATTAAAGACGCCGCTGACCTCGATTTCCGGTGTTGCAGAGATTATTATGAATGGAATTGTAAAAGCGGAAGATATACCGGGATTTGCAAAGAATATATATGAAGAAGCGGCACGCTTAATCGATCTGGTAAATGATATCATATTCCTTTCTAAGTTGGATGAAGAATCTTCGATCGGATATCAGACAGAGAACATTTCGCTGCTGGATATGGCAAAGCAGGTAAAAAGTCGTTTGAAAATGCCATGTCAGGAAAAAGATGTATCCATCCATATTGTAGGAGAGGATGTGCAGATGGAAGGCGTGGCATCCATGGTAGAAGAGGTTATATATAATCTATGTGACAATGGTATTAAATATAACAAAGAGGGTGGAAAGGTTGCCGTTACATTGCGTGAAGTTACAGAGAAAGATATTCCATATGCTGCGATTGAGGTATCCGATACCGGAATCGGAATTGCAATGGATGACCAGGAGCGGGTATTTGAACGTTTTTACCGGGTAGATAAGAGTCACTCCAAAGCAATCGGAGGAACCGGACTGGGATTATCCATCGTCAAACATGTTGTAATGTTTCATCATGGAAATATTCATATACAGAGTGTGTTAGGAGAGGGTACCACCATTACGGTATTATTCCCAATTCATTATTATACAGCGGAATAAATAAAGCTTTTCGGGTTGGATATTATGCATTTAAGTGTGATATTCAACCCTTTTTTATGCAGAAAAAAAGAGAAATATACAAAAAGTATTGCATAATATACATTAAAAGTGTATAATTATTAACGCGAATGACGGGAGAAGAACAACCTTGAACAGGTTTTCTTCCATGGAAAGAAAAAGAGTTCCTTACTATACATTAGCAAAAAAGGGTGTTATAATAAGAAATTGTATTTCTTATTAAGAAAGGAACAGGAAGGATTCAATATGATAAGAGCAGGAATTATTGGTTCTACAGGTTATGCAGGACAGGAATTAGTAAGATTGTTATTAGGACATAAGGAAGTTGAGATTGTCTGGTATGGATCAAGAAGTTATATCGATAAGAAGTATTATCAGGTGTTTGGCAATATGTTCGAGATTGTAGATGCCACATGCTTAGATGATAATATGGATGAGTTAGCGGCTAAGGCAGATGTGATCTTTACTGCAACACCGCAGGGATTATGTGCTTCTTTGGTGAATGAGGATATTTTATCTAAGGTTAAGATTATTGACTTGAGTGCTGATTTCAGAATAAAGGATGTTGCTACATATGAAAAATGGTATGGGATTGAACACAAATCGCCACAGTATATTGAAGAGGCAGTGTATGGTCTGTGTGAGATCAACCGCGAGGACATAAAAGGAAAACGTTTAGTTGCCAATCCGGGATGCTATACGACATGTTCCATTCTTTCGTTATATCCGTTAGTAAAAGAGGGCGTGATCGATCCAAACAGTATTATTATTGATGCCAAATCCGGAACATCCGGAGCCGGAAGAGGTGCGAAGATCAATAATCTGTACTGTGAAGTGAATGAGAATATGAAGGCATATGGAGTAGCTACCCACCGGCATACCCCGGAGATTGAGGAGCAGTTAGGATATGCGTGTGGACAGGAGATTGTCTTGAATTTTACACCACATCTGGTTCCGATGAACAGAGGTATTCTGGTCACGGCGTATGGCAATATGACAAAAGATTATACATATGAAGAAGTACGTGCCATTTATGATAAGTATTATGCAAAAGAGCATTTTATCCGTGTGTTGGACAAAGATGTTCCACCGGAAACACGATGGGTAGAGGGCAGTAATTTTGTGGACGTAAACTTCAAGATTGATGAGAGAACCAAGCGGATTATTGCGATGGGAGCTTTGGATAATCTTGTAAAGGGAGCAGCCGGTCAGGCAGTTCAGAATATGAACCTGATCTTTGGACTTCCGGAGACAATGGGATTAGAGCAGGCACCAATGTTCCCGTAAATAGATCGGGATGTCATACAATTAAGAATCAGAGAGGAAAGGAATAAAAATGATCAATCAGAATAATAATATGGAACAGGTAATTGCGAAAGCACAGACTTTGATCGAGGCATTACCATACATACAGAAATTTAATGGAAAGAAAGTAGTTGTAAAATATGGTGGAAGTGCCATGCTGGACGAAGAGCTTAAGTATAATGTAATTAAAGATGTTGCACTTCTTAAATTGATTGGTATGAAGCCGATCATTGTGCATGGTGGCGGAAAAGAGATTAGTAAATGGGTTGAGAAGATCGGAAAAGAGCCGGAATTCATCAACGGTTTAAGAGTAACCGATGCAGAGACCATGGAGATTGCTGAGATGGTATTATCCAAGGTAAATAAAGGTCTTGTACAGATGATGCAGAAATTGGGATTAAATGCAGTTGGTATCAGCGGTAAGGATGCAGGACTTTTGACTGTTACGAAAAAGATGCCTGGAGGCAAGGACATCGGATATGTAGGTGAAGTGAAAGCAGTCAACAGTAAAGTGTTGGATACATTGATTGAAAATGATTTCATTCCGGTTATTGCACCGATTGGTTCTTCAGAAGAATTTGAAAGCTACAATATTAATGCGGATGATGCAGCCTGTGCGGTTGCCAAAGCAATCTCTGCTGAGAAATTGGTATTCCTTACCGATATTGAAGGTGTATTTATTGATCCAACCGACCGGAATACATTAATTTCAGAGATGGATGTACAGGAAGCAAAAGCGTTCATTGAAAAAGGCGTTGTTGGTGGTGGTATGCTGCCGAAGCTTACGAATTGTATTGATGCAATTGAGAATGGCGTTTCAAGGGTCCATGTGTTAGATGGACGAGTAAAACATTGTCTGTTACTGGAGTTCTTTACGGAAAAGGGTATTGGTACTGCCATTTTAAAGGAGCCACTTTTCTAAGTGATATATGTCACACATTTATAGAAGTTTTGCATAAGGAGTATATATATGGGCAGAACAAAAAGAGCATGTGCGCTAGTGCTTTCTGCACTACTTTGTGTTTTGATAGGTTGTGGACAGGCAAAAGAAGAAAACGTGCAACAGAAAGCGCAACCGGTCACTTATGAGAACGCAATGAAAGAGTTACAACAACAGGTTACAGAAGATACGATCAGTTGCTGGTATACCGGTGATAGTGATAAAGGTTATTTGGAGAGTGCGGCAGTAGCATTTGAAAAAGAGTATGGAATAAAAGTGAAGCTGGTTTATTATGATGGGGTTAGTCTGTTTGAGGATATGAATCAGGCAAATCAACAAGAGAATGGACCGGAAGTTTACCTGATGGGAAATGATCAGTTAGAATATGCGAAAACAGCAGGTGTGGTGGAACAGAATACAGTATTTGATGATACGTTCTGGAAGGAGAATTATCCGGATACTGCAAAGAAGGCAATGACATATAAAGATAAACAATATGGTTATCCGGTATATTTTGATACATACTGCCTTGTATATGATGCAAAGCTGTTAGAGAATGCACCGGCATCCATTGATGATATTCTGGCATTCCTGGATGAATATGAAGATACAGGATCTACCAAAGCAGTATTTCGTTGGGATGTGGCTGATCCTTATGTGAATTCTATGTTTCTCGCATCATATGCAGATCTGTTTGGTGACAATGGCGATGATATGACAAGCTTTCAGGTAAACAATGAGCAGTGTGTAGCATCCATGCAGTATTTTCAGTCGTTGAGTGCATATTTGTGGATGAATAAGAATAACATATCCCATGATACGGTTATGAATCGTATTAAGGATGGAACACTGGTATTAGGATTGTGTAAGTCGGATATTTTACCAACTCTTTATGAGATGCAGAGTACAAAAACAGAAGATTCAGAGACGGATTACCGGATTTCTTATGTTCCAAGTCTGACCGCAGAGTTATCTTCAACAGCCTGGTCGACGACATATGGTGCATTTGTGAATTCTTATGGAAAAGATCTTGCGGCAGGCAATATGTTTGCCTTGTATTTAAGCTATGCATATCAGGATAAACAGTATAATGCAAATGGAAAATTGCCGGTCAAAGATCAGGGAGATCAATTTGATGACATGCAGAAGGTATTATATGCACAGTACCTGAATTCTAAGCCGGTTCCGAAGGTTATGATATTAGGTGATTATCTGGTAGAGAGCGGAATTGCATTTGATGCGATCTGGGAGGGTAAGGATGCACAGGAAGAATTGGATTGGCTGCAGAATGCAATGACGGAAAAAATGCAATAGAAGAGAATTATTTTTTGCATGGATATATGAATAAGAATGAAAGAAAGTCCCATATACTAATAGTAGTCTTATCAAGAATGGAGGAACAATTAGTATGTGGGGCTTTTTGATTGCATGTATTTCGGGAGCACTGATGAGTATCCAGGGCGTATTTAATACCGGAGTAACAAAGGAAACGGGACCGTGGATTACAAACTGTTTTGTACAGTTGACAGGCTTTTTCGTCTGTGTGGGATTCTTTCTATTTATGGAACAGGGAAAAATACCGATTGGGGATCTGTTTAAAGTTAATCATAAATATATGCTGTTAGGCGGGGTGATCGGAGCATTTATTACATTTACGGTTATTAAAAGTATGTCAAGTCTGGGTCCGGCACAGGCAATTCTTGCCATTGTGATCACGCAGGTGCTGGTAGGTTATCTGATTGAAATGTTCGGACTGTTTGGGGTTGAAAAGGTACCATTTGCCATATCAAAGTGCATTGGTATGATTGTGGCAGTTGTTGGTCTTATCATCTTTAAATGGGAGTGGTAAAACGCAGATATCCCGGAATGATGGATTGTCATTCCGGGATATCTGTGTGTTTTGTTTATTGCTATTTGCGATATTCAATAGCAATATATGGGATATGTTTGTAATAAGATCTATTCCTCAGTCTCATCAGAAAGGGTAAAGTGTCCGATAAGGTCATCTAAGGTGTAGGCCTGTGCGGAAAGTTCTTCACTGGTTGCGGAACATTCTTCGGCGGTAGCGGAGTTGTTCTCTACTACGTTTGAGATCTGTTCAATACCCTGATTCAATTCGGTCATGCTGTCTGCCTGTGTCTCGTCCGCCTTTGCAACAGATTCGATCTCGGTCACAATTCCTTCAATCGCACTAATTACCTGATTCAGAGAAGCAGTAGTCTGCTCTACGATTACGGTACCGTTCTCTACTTCTGTTAAGGCCGCCTGGATAAGATTGCGTGTATTCTCAACTGCATCGGCACTCTGTTTGGCAAGTTGCCCGATCTCATTGGCCACGACTGCAAATCCGGCTCCGCTTTCTCCGGCACGGGCGGCTTCGATGGAAGCATTTAGAGAGAGAAGATTGGTCTGGCTTGCAATGGAATCAATATTAGCAATAATGTGATTGATCTGCTGGGAAGTATCGCTGATCCGTTGCATTGCTTCGTTCATTTCCTGCATTTGAGCAGAACTGTTTCTTGCCTGGATACCGATGGAACGGGCAAGAGAACTGGTATCAGAAGCTTTTTTTGCATTCGTATGGGAATGGTTAGTGGCTTCTGTTATGGTAGCAAACAATTCTTCTACAACGCCTGCCTGTTCTGTGGCTCCCGTTGCAAGATCGGTAGCACTTTCTGCTAACTGTCCGGAACCGGCGGCAACCTGATCGGCAGCTTCTTTGATGCCGGTGAGTGCGTTTGTCAGGGCGGTCTTAATACCTTGTAAAGATACCAGAATATTTGAGAAATCACCGATATAACTTTCTCTTGCAGAAGAATGTACAGCAAGGTTACCATTTGCCATCTCGCTTAGACAATGATCAATGTCCCTGATGATCGTATTCATACCATCGATCAGTTTTTTGGAAGCGTCCGTAAGAATGCCGGTTTCGTCATTAGAAGATCCTTCCGGTACAGGAGAGCTAAGATCTCCATCGGCAAGTAGTACCAGACGGTTCGCACATTCTTTGATCGGATCACCAATTGCATGGGCAAGAAAACGGGTTCGTGTCATGCCAATGAATGATGATAATGCGATGGCAACTATTACTAAAATAATACCTAAGATTGTGGTCATCATGAAATCGCCTGTTGGTGCATTGATTGCAATACTCCAGCCGTTTGTGTTAGGAACCGGTGCGTATGCAAGGAACTTTTTGGTTCCCTTATAACGGTAGGTATCAAATCCGGATTCGCCTTTCATCATTTTACCTTCTAAAGAAGCTAATTTCTTAAGGGAAGAATCTGTTTTTGCATCGTTTGTTGTATTTTCCTGATTCAGCACACTTTCCTCGTTCTTGTTTGCAATCGTTGTGCCTTCCTTATTGATCATGTAAGCAGAACCGTTTTTACTTACCTTAATGGTTGAAACAATATCATTTAAGATGGAAGGATTTGGTACAATATAGATTACGCCGACAACCTTGGTGTCCGGAATTCCGTCTTCCCAGATTGGAGCAGCAATGATAATTGTGAGATCTCCGGTAATCTCACTGACCAATGGATCGCTGACAAAGGTATCACCTTTCATTGCGGCTTTGAAATATTCCCGTTTCGAATAATCATTGCCATCGAAGATACTGATACCATCTGTTCCTAAAATGTTACCGCGCTCAAGATCGTAGGTCTTGACTTTTTGATCAATGATCTCCTTTTTCTGCTTATCTGTTGTTGACGAATCCGCAAAAACAGAATCACAACCTAATTCCGTTACAACATTCGTGTAGGTTTCTAATTCATATCCTGCCTTGCTTGCAGCAACCTTTACAGTTTCAGAAAAGGTCCGCTTTAATAGATTGTTTGTACTCAGATAGTTCATTATTACTGCAATTAATCCGAGACAGCCTAAAGAGATAATAAGGAGATGGGATATGGTAGTATTTAATTTCGACTGAATACCAAATGCATTCTCCTTATTCTTGAAAAAAGAAAAATTCATAATAATACCCCCTATTGTTTAGTATATAGTATATATTAGTATTTTTGTATAAAAATGTCAAACCTTTTGCCTGATTTTGTGTAAATCTAACGAATATATCCTAAAGAATTCTGAAAATATAAGGAAAAACAGTTGTAAAGTGAGCGGATTTTATGTATTATGATTACATATCTTATTTTATATTTTTCTTTGACACACTCTGAATCTTAAGGATTGCGAACGAATGAATAATTAAGGATTTTGGAGGTGTCTATTTTATGAATTGGAAACAGATAATTATAATTGTGTTGTTCATGATGGGAATGCTGACCGCTTGTACCAGACAGGAGGAGATTTCACTTGAAGCATCGACAACAGAGGATTCTTCGAGTGAAGAAATGATAATTTCATCCGAAGAGATGAAGCTGTATGTGTATGTGTGCGGACATGTAAAGGAGCCGGGTGTATATAAGCTGGACGAAGGTGCAAGAGTTTGTGATGCGTTAGAGTCAGCAGGTGGAACGCTTGAGGATGCAAGAGCGGAAGCTCTGGATCAGGCAGTTATGGTTACGGATGGGCAAACAATCTATGTGCCGGGCATCGGGGAGTCACAGAATGAGGAGACAGATTCTATGGAAGATGACGGCAGGATCAATATTAATCAGGCAAGTGCCGAACAGCTTATGACTTTGCCGGGGATTGGGGAGAGCAAGGCAAATGTGATCCTTCAATACCGGGACGAGCATGGGGCATTTCAGACAGTGGAAGATCTGATGAAGATTCCAGGGATTAAACAGGGGGTATTTGATAAGATTAAGAATCGTATTAAAGTGTAGCACTTCTAGAATAGAGGAGAACTGGGAATGAAAAAGGTATTAGTTGTAGATGACGAGAAGCTAATTGTAAAAGGTATCAAATTTTCACTTGAGCAGGATGAGATGCAGGTTACAGCAGCTTACAATGGTGAAGATGCATTAGAACTTGCAAAGAATAATGAATATGACATTATCTTGCTGGATGTAATGCTTCCGGGGTTGTCGGGATTTGATGTATGTCAGGCAATCCGGGAATTTTCAGACGTTCCTATTATTATGTTAACTGCAAAAGGCGATGACATGGATAAAATATTAGGCTTGGAGTATGGTGCAGATGATTATATTACCAAACCATTTAATATATTAGAAGTAAAAGCGAGAATCAAAGCGATTATTCGTAGGAATCAGAAAAAGGCACCGGTGTCTGAACAACCGAAGTTATTGACAGAGGGAGATATGACGATTGAGTTAGAGAGCAGAAGAGTGTCGATTGCCGGAAAAGACATTAATCTGACTGCGAAGGAGTTTAATATTCTTACGCTTTTGTTATTTCATCCGAATAAAGTATATTCCCGTGATGATCTGTTAAAAGCAGTATGGGGAAGCGATGCTTTGGGAGATGGACGGACGGTGGATGTTCATGTGCGGAGACTGCGTGAGAAGATTGAGACGAATCCGGGAGATCCAAAGTATATTCAGACAAAGTGGGGAGTTGGTTACTATTTTAAGAAATAAGGAAAAAAGTAATCCATTCCGCAGTCTGAAGATGCTGATATTTTCAGCTTTTTTTCTATTATCGGTAGTAGCGATGTTCGCATTTAATCTGGTATTACAACATTCCTATGCACAAAAGGCAATAGAAGAAAAGCTTCAACTGGTACAGAATCAGTGCAGTATATTAGGGAATCAGATATTAGTGAATCAATTTATAATTGATACCTTTCAGAGTAATCTGAATGTGGAGATCGATCAACTTGCCAATGTATGGGAAGGACGTATTTTAGTGATCGATTCCAGCTATAAGATTGTCAAAGACACATATACGATCGATCAGAATAATTATATGATTTATGATGAAGTGGTTCGGATCATGCGTGGCGAAAAAGACAAGAGTATCCGCTATGTGGATGATTATGCGGAGATTATTGTACCGATTACGAATACGGATAAGGTTACAAACGGAGTTATGATCGCCATGGTTTCCATGAAAGATATTGAAGATACAAAGGCATATATTGAGCGGCAGGCATATGTTCTGGTTATCTTATTTGCGGTGATTGCTCTTGCGGTTGCTTTTGTATTAGGTAATGTAAGCGTTAAGGATATTAATAAGCTGAACACGGAGATCCGTAGTCTTAATCAGGGACATTTGGAAAGTCTGCAGTTGAAGAGCCATTTTAATGAATTGACTAAGCTGACGGATTCTTTCAATGTATTGTTGAATAAGATGCAGGTGTTAGAAGATTCCAGACAGGAATTTGTATCAAACGTGTCGCATGAATTGAAGACTCCTATTACATCTATGAAGGTACTGGCGGATTCGCTGCTTATGCAGGAGGAAGTGCCGAATGAGATGTATCGGGAATTTATGTCTGATATTGCTGAGGAGATTGACAGGGAGAATAAGATCATCACGGATCTGTTAACCCTGGTTAAAATGGACAAGAAAGCTGCCGGACTCAATGTAGAGCCGGTTAATATCAATGCATTGCTTGAATTGCTGCTTAAGCGGATCAAGCCACTTGCGGCAAAGAGAAATATAGAAGTTATTTTTGAAAGTTTTCGGGAAGTGATCGGAGAAGTTGATGAAGTAAAATTATCTCTCGCCTTTTCGAATCTGATTGAGAATGCAGTAAAATATAATGAAGATGGTGGAAGTGTTCATGTATCTTTGAACGCGGATCACAAATTTTTCTATGTGAAGGTTCAGGATAATGGAGTGGGAATTCCGGAGGAATGTCAGTCGCAAGTGTTCGAACGTTTTTATCGTGTCGATAAGGCGAGGAGCCGGGAGACAGGAGGAACCGGATTGGGACTTGCCATAACGCGTAATGCAATTCTGATGCATAAAGGTGCGATCAAGTTATATTCGGAACCGGGAGAAGGGACGACATTTACAGTGCGGATTCCGCTCAAATATGTGAATTAAGATTGAGGAATAAGAACGATGAAGAAGTGGTTAGGTGTTCTGTGCAGCATAGCTATGATCCTGACTATGATTACGGGTTGTGGTCAGAAGAAGCAGGAAGCAACAACACAGGAACAGTTAGGAAAGAATCAAATATATCTGTATTATGTTAACCCTGATAGGACAGATGTTGTAAAAAAGAAGTATTCTTTGAAAGAACAGGATGATTTATCTGCACAAGTCAAAGAGATCATCGGACAGTTAGCAGGAGCAAAGGCAACAACAGAATATCAGTCTTCCATTCCGGAGGGAATATCATATACGAGTTGTAACACGGAGAACCGGCATGGGAGAATTGAGGTATCCTTTAATGTTGCATACTCTGCGGTTGATGCAGATACCCTTTTGTTTTTTAAGGCAAGTGTAGTGAAGACTTTGTTACAGTTGCCGCTGGTTAACAGCGTTACATTGACGCTTACGGATCTGGCAAATTCAGATCCGGATACGGCTACAGTGAGCGAGAATTTTGATCAGGATAGTTTTACTTTGTCTTTTGGAGGAGAAAAAGGATACAAACAGACGGGAACGATCATTCTGTATTTTGCAAATGAGACAGGAGATTCATTGAAAGAATACCGGAAGAAGATTGAGATATCGAATACGACTTCATTAGACCGGTTGGTAATGGAGTCATTGATCGAAGGACCGGACAGGGAAGGATATCAGAAGACATTACCGGCGAATACAACGATTCGCAATATTTCCGTCAAGGATGGGATCTGTTACGTTGATCTGAGTGATGAATTTTATAATACGGATAATACATTGAAAAATGATATTGTAGTATATTCAATTGTGAATTCTCTGGTGGAGCTTCCGACTGTGTCAAAGGTACAGTTTTTAAAGAACGGAGAAAAACAACAATATTTCAGGGAAACAATGGAGTTTGACGGACTGTTTGAGAGAAATTTGGATTTAATACAGGAGGATACAACAGAATAATTGAAACGACCTATGCTTTACTGGGTAATTTTGTTCATGCTTGGAGAGGTATTTGTAAAATATTGTTCAGTAGGGTGGATGGCCATTTTGGGAATTGTGTCGGTTGGCGGGATCAGGATATGCAGGCAGTCCTATGTGAAGAAGAATCAGATGCTGCTTATGTCGGGAATTCTGTTTTTTGTGCTGGGTGGAATCTCATTTTGCTATGTGGAAAGACAACATGATATATGCGATGTAGAAAACGGAACCAGCCTCTCTTTTTATGGAAAGATATCCGATATCGAGAAAAAGGATGATACATATCAGTATCGTGTTGCGACTACTTTGCTGGATGATAATAATATCCGGGTACATATTCTGATAGAACAGGAGACAGAATTTGCAATCGGCACATGGATAAGGGGCAATGGGATTGTTCAGCAGTTCTCGCAGTCTACGAATCCGGGAGGATTTGATGAGAGTGCATATCAGTTTGGAAAAGGCAATTATCTTCGGTTAACTCATGTTGAGATTTTATCGATAAAAGCATCTGTTTTTAGTATAAAAGCGTATTTATATCGGATCAAAAATTATATGATACAGATTTACTACCGGTTGTTTTCTGAAACAGATGCCTCTTTGGCATGTGCGATGGTTTTGGGAGAACGCAGTAATCTGGATACAGATACCAAATTGTTGTATCAGAGAAATGGAATTGCGCATTTGATCGCTATATCCGGTTTGCATATTGCAATGCTCGGAGGAACAATATATCATCTTTTGAGAAAACGACTCGGATCGTATCCGGTTGCGGCAGTGCTTGGTGGTTCTTTTATTATAATGTATGGAGTGATGGCGGGACTTTCCGGGGCAACACTGCGAGCGGTTGTAATGCTTATTGTTTCAATCGGTGCGGAAGTTACTGGAAGAAGATATGATAGTATGACATCTGTTGCGGCAGCACTTTTTCTGATGTTATTACAGAATCCGTATCAGATGAATCAGGCAGGCTTTTTACTGTCATTTGGGGCGGTCATTGGAATTGCGGTGATACAACCGGTGTGGAAAGAGTGGTTTCCACAGAAATTCCATTTTATGGAAGGACTGTTTGTGAGCCTGAGTGTGCAGCTTGTGCTTACGCCGGTTCTTTTATATTTCTTTTATGAGATTCCGATATATGGAATGCTGTTGAATCTGATCGTTGTTCCAATGATGAGCATTTTGTTATTTGTTCTCATTTTGGCAGTTCTTCTTGGAACGCTGACTTCCGGTTTGGGAATTGCAGCCGCCAAAGGCGCAGAATGCATTTTTACCATATACAGATTGCTTTGTAAATGGAGTGAGCAGCTACCATTTCATACAATATGCACCGGAAGACCACCGGTGTATTGGCTGATAATATATTATGTGATATTGATTCTGTTCGTCTGGGCGGGATATCAGAAACACAAAAAACGACAGATCATATGGCTGCTGTGTCTTGGCAGTCTGTTTGGTTTTTTCTATCTTCCGGGAAGACTTACGGTATGCATGTTTGATGTAGGTCAGGGGGATGGCATATATGTCCGGACCCCGGAACGGTTGCATATCTTAATTGATGGTGGAAGCAGTTCGATTAAGAAGGTTGGAACATATGTATTGAAAAACGGAATAAAATATTATGGAGGAGGCAGTCTGGATTATGTTCTGGTATCCCATAGTGATAGCGATCATTATAGTGGTATCGTGGAACTTTTAGAGGAGCCAACGGTTTCCGTTCGACATTTTGTTCTGCCGGCTACCTCGAATCCGGATGATGCATATCTGGAATTGGAAAAACTTGCAAAGGAAAAAGGTTGCGAGCTGCTATATATACAAAAGGGCGATTCACTGCAGCTTGGCTCGGTTCGCTTTGAATGTATCAGTCCGAAACGACAGTTTTATGAAGACAAGAATCAGGGAAGTATGGTATTATATATGAAGTACCGTCAATTCGATATGTTATTTACAGGGGATATGGATGAGACAGTGGAGAGAGAAGTGGTTGCACAATTACCGAAACAGATTGCGGTATTGAAGGTGGCACACCATGGTTCTGCCACTGCATCTTCGGAGTTTTTCTTAAAACGGATATCTTTTCAGACTGCATTGATTTCTGTTGGGGAACAGAACCGATATGGACATCCGGCCAAGGAAGTTATGGAACGGCTTTGCCAAAACAGTTCTTTTATCTATTTGACAAAAGACCATGGTGGCATTACGATAGATTCCGATGGTGTACGATATACAATAACAACCATGAAATAAAGGAAATGGAGAATACATGAAGCAGATCAGTCAGGATATTCAGACGAATACAATAAAAGCATTTTATCTGTTATTTGGAAAAGAAGATTATTTGAAACATCAATATAGGGACAAATTAGTAAAAGCCTTAGCGGATCCGGAAGACAATATGAATGTGAGTGTCTTTCAGGGAAACGGGCTGAATGTGCAGGAACTTTTAGAGATTGCGAATACATTACCCTTTTTTGCACAGCAGAGGGTAATTGTAGTAGAAAACAGTAATCTGTTTAAGAAGACACCGGATAATTTTGAAAAACAATTAGAGGAGCTGCCGGAATCTACGCATATCATTTTTGTTGAGAATGAGGTAGATAAGAGAAATCGTCTGTACAAATGGATCGTTAAAAAAGGATATGCATCTGAGATGGATACGCCTGACGAAAAGATGTTATTATCCTGGATCAAGGGATTGTGCCGGGAAGAGGGTAAGACAATGGATGATACTGCAATCTTTTATTTTGTGGAACATATGGGTACGGATATGCTACTGCTGCGCAATGAATTAGAAAAATTATTCTGTTACAAATTGCAGGAGAATGCCATAACAGTAGACGATGTACAGAAAGTATGTGTCAGTCAGGCAACGAGCAAAATGTTTGCAATGTTAGATGCAATCGGAACGCATAATCAACCGCAGGCGTTATTGCTGTATCGGGATCTGCTGGCATTGAAGGAATCTCCGATTGGAATTCTGCGTATGTTGTTGCGGCATTTTAATATTCTGATGCAGATATCAGCACTTTCTGCTGAGGGGAAGAATAATAAAGAGATGGCGGCAGCCTGTTCGGTTCCTCCGTTCAGTGTAAAAAAATATGCAGCCCAGGCAGCAAAATATACATTTGAAAAATTACAGGGTATGGTGGAGATGTGTCAGGATACGGAACAGCAGATCAAATCCGGCAATATCAAAGATATTGTTGCAGTTGAACTTCTTATCATCCGGTTCAGTTCCACGAGGTAGATATGCAAACGATAATCAGATATCTATGCAAAAAAGACCGTCACATATGTGACGGTCTTTTTTGCTCTATGATTGCCATTATGCCATCTTGTTCACAAGGGCAGATAAACGGGAAATCTTTCTAGAAGCGGTATTCTTGTGCATGATGCCCTTAGCAGCAGCCTTGCTAAGTTCAGATGTACAAACCTTTAACTGAGCTTCAGCAGCAGCCTTGTCACCAGCAGCTACAGCAGCCTCTAACTTCTTGATGATAGTCTTTAACTTAGATTTCACCATCTTGTTTCTTAAAGTTTTTGTCTCGATAACCTTAATTCTCTTCTTTGCAGATTTGATATTAGCCAATGAAAACACCTCCATTCTCTAAATACTTTTTATGTTATGGTTTTACATTAAAACCGGACACGGACAATCTAATGTAAACATACTTGCTTATCATACATAATCTTCCATACTTTGTCAATATCTTTTTGCAAAATCAAAGCATGAATATTTGCAATTGAAAGAGAGTGAATAGAAGAGAAAAATATTGACCATATTGTTGGATGAAAGCATTTTTTGTAAGGAGGCTTAAGTATATGCGGGGACGTACAGATTTAGCGGTAGAGATGAAAGAAGACATTCAGGCAGAGGAGCCGGTCAGAGGAGTGCATGTTCTGACAAAGAATAATGGGGATACTGACATTAAAGAGGTTCGCATTATAGTAGAAAATGAAGAAGGAGCGATGTGTTTAGGAAAACCGGTGGGAACTTACATTACATTGGAAAGTGAACAATTGCGCAGACAGGACGAAGAATTTCACAAACCGATGATGGAAGTGCTGGCAAGACATTTACGACAGTTTGTTGGAAATAAGAAAAAGATTATGGTTGCAGGTCTGGGAAACCGGGGAGTGACACCGGATGCGTTAGGTCCGTTTGTAATTGATAATCTGTATGTAACGAGACATCTGCTGAAAGAGGGCATTTTATCGCAGAGTGTGGAGATGAGTGCAATCGCACCGGGTGTAATGGCACAGACCGGAATGGAAGCGGTTACGGTGTTGAAAGCATTGGTGGATGAGATCAGGCCGGAGCTGTTGATCGTTATTGATGCACTGGCGGCAAGAGAATCGGACAGACTGAATAAGACGATCCAGTTAGCAGACACGGGAATTACACCGGGTTCCGGCGTTGGAAACCACAGACAGGCAATCAATGAACAGAGTATTGGAATTCCGGTACTGGCCATTGGCGTGCCGACGGTCATTGCAGTGCCAACGATTGTAAATGATGCCATGGATGTATTGGTGGATGCGATCGGAAAACAGTCTGCAAAGAATGTGCTGAAGAAATTTAATGAAGAAGAGCGTTATCAGCTCGCGTGTGAGATGGTCACGCCTTATCTGGAAGATATGTTTGTGACACCGAAAGATATTGATGAGGCGGTAAAGAGAATCAGTTATACGATATCGGAGGCAATCAATCAGGCGGTTTTTGCGGCGGGATGACATACAATCGGTATTTCTGAATAAGATAATAATATGAATTATGATCAGAATATATCAAGAGAAAAAAAGCGAAAACGGATAGCGGTTGGTATACTCTTTCTTGTATATCTTCTATACGGATTTCCGGATCCGTCAGAGACATCCATATTGGAGTTTGCAACCGCGCAGATGCTTCCGCTTTTTACATATGAAAAAGAATATGGCACATGTTGTGCGGAATATGACAGCGGTTATGAGGTGCCGGACTGGTTCTATGAAGATGAAATGGAGCAGCCTGTCAATGATAATCTGGCAGTTGCGGAGAAACAGAAAGAGGCGGAACAGCCTCTGGTAAATGAAACAATTGGGACAACATTTCAACGATCAACATTATGTCAACCGAATTTTCTTCTTAATAAGATATTTGTTGTGGATAGCAACACCAGCTTGTCCACAGAGGAAATGTCAGAGGACAATCTGTTGGATACGGATGTTTCAATAGAGAATATAAAAGAATCCGGGGAGGACAAGATACTGATATACCATACGCATGGTTCAGAAAGTTTTGCGGACAGCCGGGAAGGGGTGAAGGAGGATACGATCATTGGGGTCGGCGCACATCTGGAAAAAATTTTAGAGGAAGAATATGGAATTGCTACATATCATGATGAAACGCTTTATGATGTGATTGACGGAAAACTGGACCGGAATCGTGCGTATGAGATGGCATATAACAATGTATCCGGCATTTTAAAGGAAAATCCATCTATTCAGGTTGTGATCGATCTGCATCGTGACGGAGTAGATGAGGATGTCCGGCTGGTGACGGATATTGATGGAAAACAAACGGCAAAGATCATGTTTTTAAATGGTGTCAGCCGTTCAAACATGAATGGAGAGATTGCGTATCTGAAGAATCCGTATCGCAATATGAATCTGGCATTCAGCTTTCAGATGTATCTGCAGGGAAAAGCACTATACGGAGATTATGTCCGGAAAATATATGTAAAAAGTCTGCGTTTTAATATGCATTTGATGCCGAGAACAACATTGATCGAAGTGGGGGCACAGAATAACACGGTGGAAGAGGAGAAAAATGCGATGGAACCGTTAGCTGCCATTCTGGATAAAGTGTTGAGTAAAAAGAAATCCTGTGATACAATAATTTCTGATTAAGTATAGAACAGGAGAAAGAGAATGGCACATGTAGACCAGAGTAAAATTCGTAATTTTTGTATTATTGCACATATAGATCATGGTAAATCCACATTGGCAGACCGTATCATTGAAAAGACCGGTCTGTTGACAGAACGGGAAATGCAGGCACAGGTATTAGATAATATGGATCTGGAGAGAGAGCGAGGAATTACCATTAAGGCGCAGGCTGTTCGTATTGTCTATAAGGCACAGGATGGTGAAGAATATATCTTTAATCTGATCGATACCCCGGGACATGTGGATTTCAATTATGAGGTATCCAGAAGTCTGGCAGCATGTGAGGGCGCAATATTAGTGGTAGATGCGGCGCAGGGAATTGAAGCACAGACACTTGCAAACGTATACCTTGCAATTGATAATGACCTTGAAGTAATGCCGGTGATCAACAAGATTGATCTTCCGAGTGCAGATCCTGACCGTGTGGTAAATGAGATCGAAGATGTGATTGGAATCGAGGCACAGGACGCACCGAGAATCTCAGCAAAGACCGGTTTGAATATTGAGGATGTGTTAGAGCAGATCGTGACAAAGATTCCGGCTCCGAATGGGGATGTGAACGGTTCGTTAAAGGCATTGATCTTTGACAGCAAATATGATGCCTACAAAGGCGTGATCATATTCTGCCGGTTATTTGATGGAACCGTTCGTAAGGGAAGTGTTATCAAAATGATGGCAACCGGGGCAACGGTAGAGGTTGTGGAAGTAGGAATCTTTGGTGCCGGTCAGTTTATTCCGCAGGATGAGTTGTCTGCGGGTATGGTTGGATATATTACTGCAAGTCTGAAAGATGTAAAAGAAACCCGTGTTGGTGATACGGTGACAGATGCGAATCATCCATGTGCGGAAGCACTTCCGGGATATAAGAAGGCGAATCCGATGGTATATTGCGGATTGTATCCGGCGGATGGTGCAAAGTATCCGGATCTTCGGGATGCACTCGAAAAGCTGCAGTTGAATGATGCAGCCTTAAGTTATGAACCGGAGACCTCTATTGCATTAGGTTTCGGATTCCGATGTGGTTTCTTAGGACTGTTACATTTGGAGATTGTACAGGAACGATTAGAGAGAGAATATAATTTGGATCTGGTAACGACAGCACCGGGCGTTGTATATCGTGTGCATAAGACAGACGGTGAGATGATCGAACTGACCAATCCATCCAATCTGCCGGATCTTTCACAGATCGAATATATGGAGGAACCGTTTGTATCGGCAGAGATCATGGTTACGAAGGATTATGTTGGCGCGATTATGCAGTTGTGTCAGGAACGGCGTGGTGTATATAAGAGTATGGAATATATGGAAGAGACAAGAGCGTTGCTCCAATATGATCTGCCACTGAATGAGATCATTTATGATTTCTTTGATGCATTGAAATCCCGTTCAAGAGGATATGCTTCCTTTGATTATGAACTGAACGGATATGTACGCTCGAATCTGGTGAAGCTGGATATCCTTATCAACAAAGAGGAAGTTGACGCATTATCCTTTATCGTACATGCCGATACGGCGTATGAACGTGGACGTAAGATGTGCGAGAAGCTGAAAGAAGAGATTCCAAGACATTTGTTTGAGATACCGATTCAGGCGGCAATTGGAAGCAAGATTATTGCGAGAGAGACGGTAAGAGCGCTCCGCAAAGATGTACTTGCAAAGTGTTACGGCGGAGATATTTCAAGAAAGAAGAAGCTGCTTGAAAAGCAGAAGGAAGGAAAGAAACGTATGCGTCAGATCGGAAATGTAGAGATTCCGCAGAAGGCGTTTATGAGTGTGTTAAAGTTAGATGATGAATAAAGAAAAAGTAGAACAGACACCGCGGGATCTGAGCCTGTATATCCATATCCCATTTTGTAAGTCTAAATGTATTTATTGTGATTTTTTGTCCTTTGGGGCTTGCAGATATGAGGAACAGGCACAGTATGTGAAGGCGCTCTGCAAAGAGATCGGTTCTTATACGGATATTGCAAAAGATTATAAGATCAGGACTATATTTATCGGAGGGGGAACCCCTTCTTATATCAACGACAATTTTATAGAAGATATCATGGATGCCGTGAAACAGACGTTTGTAGTGGATGAGGATGCGGAGATAACGATAGAAGGCAATCCGGACAGTCTGACAAGGGACAAACTCCGGACATACCATGCAATCGGGATCAATCGTCTGAGTATCGGGTTACAGAGTGCCAATGATGCAATGCTTACAACACTGAACCGGGTACATAACTACGACCAGTTTATTGCGGCGTATCAGTCTGCCAGACAGGAAGGATTTACGAACATCAATGTAGATCTGATGTCTGGACTTCCGGGAGAAACTGCGGACAGTTACATCCGTACACTGGCAAAGGTGGCGGAATTGAATCCGGAGCATATATCGGCATATAGTCTGATCGTGGAAGAAGGAACGCCTTTGGAGCAAAGAGATGATCTGTTAGATCTGCTTCCGTCAGAGGAGGAAGACCGGAAGTTATATGCAAAGACCAAAATGTTTCTGAAAAACAGTGGCTATGAACGGTATGAGATATCGAATTATGCAAAGCGCGGTTATGCATGCCGCCATAATCTGGTATATTGGACAGGCGGAGAATATTTAGGTGTTGGTCTGGGAGCATCTTCTTATCTGACCATATATATGGAAGATCAATCTGTGGAAAAGATACGATTTCACGGTACAGAGAATATGGAGGAGTATATTGCACGCTTTCTGCAAAGCGATGGAATGCAGGGGGATGAATATACGACCATGTTTCATGCATATGAATATGAAGATGAGAATGTGTATGGGTTTGATGATGCCTATGGGATGTATATGGACATGAATACGGATGCGGCGGATGCCAATCTGCAGAAGTATCGTGCATATGAAGACAATCCACTCTTAGAGTTTGTAAGGGATTATTACAAAGATCTGCATTTTCAAAAACGCAGGGATGAGATGGAAGAATGTATGTTTTTGGGACTGCGCTGTATGAACGGTGTCAGCAAACAGATGTTTCACGATCGTTTTGGCGTAGAGATGGAGAGCATCTATGCAAAGGCAATCGAAAAACATAAGAAACAGGGATTGTTGGCAGAAGAGGAAGGGCGGATCTTTCTGACAGATAAGGGAATTGATGTAAGTAATCTGGTGATGGCAGACTTTATGTTATGACCAGGCGGATGAACAGGGATTACAAAAGAAACGTTTGAGAAAGAAGAGAGACAAACCGGATGAATAAACAGATAGTGAATAAATATGTCAATTATATGATAGTGCCTGTAAGCATTGTGTTACAGGCACTTTTGCTGGTTTTAATGCTGCAATGCACCACATTTACCGGATGGGAGCATGTGGCAGAGTGGTTATCGGTAAAGAATACCTTTTATGTGTTATATAATTTGTTATTGACAATCAATATATTGTTTCTGTTTTATATTATTACCAAAAAATTTACACCGGGATATCTTGTATCCGGAGCAGGAGTATTGGTGATCGGGATTATCAATAACATGAAGTGGAGTGCATTAAAGGAATGTGTGACGTTTTCTGACTTTTCTAAACTGTCGGAGGCGGTAAAGGTATCTAAGAATGCGGAGTTCCATATATGGATGGGAATGATATTGTTTGTGACAGCATATCTTGCAGCGTTGGTATTGTGCATCTGTGTGGATGTGAAGTGGGCAAAACGGCTTGCGGATAAAACGTATCGGAGAGTAAATATGTGGCTGGCAGGTATATTGCTGGTAGTCCTGATTCCGGTTATCGTGCAGGATGGGAAAACGAGTGCGGTTGCCAAATTGACAGAAAATGTTCAGTCAGAGGAGCCGGGGCCGGTTATTTATTTTGTGGAAAGTCTGTTTCAGGAGAAGATCAATGAGGCTTATACGAAAGATGAGGCGTGGAACCGATATGAAACCTATGTAGAACAGGGAAAGAAGCTTGTCGGTGAAAATGAGGACGCACGCACTGGGAATGCAGTGCAGCAGCCGAATATCATTGTGATCATGAGTGAGGCATTTTATGATCTGGACCGTTTAGAAGGGGCGGTGTCTTACAGTGAAGATCCGATGCAACCATTCCGGGAAGTGTGCAAAGAGGGGATAAGCGGGGATCTCTATGTGAATGTATATGGAGGAAGTACGCATTTTACGGAGTTTGAATTCCTCACGGGATGGAATACACGGGGTATGAATACCGGTTCCTGTCCATATAAGGAATATTTCTCCAAAGATCAGCCTTCCTTTGCAAGATATCTGAAAGGACAAGGGTATCAGACGGTGGCGATACATCCTTATAACGGGAAATTCTGGAACCGGTATGTGGCATATCCAAGACTCGGCTTTGATGCATTTATCGACCAATACCGGATGAGCTATCAGGAAAAATGCGGTTATATATCGGATGATTCGCTGACAAAAGAGATCATCAAACAGTTCGAAGAAAAGAAAGAGGGCAGACCCTTCTTTTGTTTCAGTGTGTCGGTTGCAAATCATATTGCAATCCTGAATGGTGAGGAAAAAGAAAATGCACCGGATCAGATTAAGGTCACGTATGATGATGCATTAGGGTATGGACCGAATAAGAAACGCTGGGTGCAGGAGTATGTCAGTGGAATTGAAAAGAGCGGAGAAGCATTGCAGGAATTGACCGATTACCTGAAAACACAGGATGAACCGACGATTGTTGTATTCTTTGGGGATCATGCGCCAAGTTATGCATTAGACCAGCTGGCAGCGGGAAAAAAAGATACGAATCTGGCATATTCGACACCATATCTGATATGGGGCAATTACGACTGGATGACAGAGAAGGAAGCACAGAATGTGAGTGCATCCTATTTATCAACTTATCTGATACAATTACTGCACATGCCATACGCATCTCAGAACTATTATAATATTGCAATGCGTAATGCATATCCGGTTGAGACACGGTATATGATAAAAAACGGTAAGGGACAGTTTTACGATCAGTTTACTCCGGAGGAGCAGAAGGATTATTATGACCATGCGTTGGATTTGAAGAAACATGTGGAAACACTTTTGGAGAATCCTGATCGGATATCCGATATTTGGACCAATATCCCGAAAGAAGATAAAAAGTAATTTCTCACAGAAAGTTCACATTTTTTCTTGTTTTTTTCTTGACAAACATATATGTGGGTGGTACATTATATTCAGATGTTAGCACTCGGATAAGTTGAGTGCTAATAATCGAATAAGCAGGAAAGGGGTCTGATGCATGGAACTAGATGAGCGTAAGCAGAAGATATTGAAAGCAATCATATCGAATTATTTAGAGACCGGAGAGCCGGTTGGATCGCGAACCATTTCCAAATATACAGATTTGAACCTTTCTTCTGCAACAATTAGAAATGAGATGGCAGACTTAGAGGAACTTGGGTTGATCATGCAACCGCATACGTCAGCAGGTCGTGTCCCGACAGATCAGGGTTACCGGTTATATGTCGATCACATGATGGCAGAAAAAGATAATGAGATGCAGGAGATGAAGACCCAGTTATTAGAGCGTGTGGATAAGATGGAATCCATGCTTAAGCAGGTTGCCAAGGTGTTAGCATACAATACCAACTATGCAACATTGGTTACAGCACCACAGTATCAGAACAAGAAGTTGAAGTTCATTCAGTTGTCCCAGGTTGATGATAATCAGCTGCTGGCGGTTATCGTTGTGGACGGCAATGTGATCAGAAATAAGATGATGCAGGTGGAACGACCGCTTGAGAATGATGAATTGCTGAAGCTGAACGTTTTGCTGAATACGTTCTTGCAGGGAGCTTCCTTACAGGACATTAATTTAGAGATGATTCAGACCATCAAGGCACAGGCCGGAGAGTTTGCGGATATCATGGAGAACATTTTCCAGGGAATTGCAGAAACTATTCATGATGCGGATGAGGTCGAGATATACACCAGTGGTACAACGAATATGTTAAAATATCCGGAACTTGGTGATATTGAACAGACCACGAAGCTTCTTGAAGCATTGGAAGACCGACAGGGATTGGATGAGTTGATTGATGAGTCCATGAACAGTGATAACTCGAATGGTATTCAGGTCTATATTGGAGAAGAAGCACCGGTCTCAAATATGAAAGATTGCAGTATTGTAACGGCAACGTATGAACTGGCAGAAGGTGCAAAGGGAACGATTGGAATTATCGGACCGAAGCGTATGGACTATAAGAAAGTGGTCAGCACCCTGAAGAATCTTACGGGTGAGTTAGATACAATATTTAAGAAGAAAGATTAGAGGTGTCAAAGTGGAAGAGAAAAAGAAAAGCAATGCGAAGAACAATGCTGGTAATAAGAAGAACAAACCGGCCGGCAAAGCAGTAGAAGAGACTGTAGAAGAGGTAGCGGTAGAATCCACTGAAGAGACAGCAGTAGAAGAGGCCAAAGAAGTTTCAGAGGAGACCGAAAAGAAGCCAACGAAGGCAAAGAAAGGCAGTCGTAGAAGCGGCGGTAATAACAAGGCATTGGAAGTTGAGTTGGAGAAGCAGAAAGAGCTTACAGAAGAGGCGAATGACAAATACAAGCGTCTCTTGGCAGAATTCGAGAATGCCAGAAACCGTAATGAAAAAGAATCCAAGCGAATGTATGACATTGGCGCAAAGGAAGTTTTAGAGAAACTGTTACCGGTAGTCGATAACTTTGAGAGAGCGTTAGCTGCGATTCCAGAAGAGGATAAAGACAGGGCGTTTGAACAGGGTGTTGATAAGATATACAAACAATTCATTGTAACTCTTGAAGATGTCGGTGTGAAACCGATGAATGCAGAGGGTACAGAGTTTGATCCGAATTTTCATAATGCAGTGTTGCATGTAGAAGATGAAGAATTAGGTGATAACGTAGTTGCAGAAGAACTTCAAAAGGGATATATGTACAAAGATGAAGTGCTTCGACACAGTATGGTTAAAGTTGCAAACTAATTAAGTTTATTATGATTATAGAATTTTAGGAGGACAAAAGTCATGGGCAAAATTATTGGTATCGATTTAGGAACAACAAATTCATGTGTAGCCGTTATGGAAGGTGGTAAGCCGGTTGTTATTAACAACGCAGAAGGTGCAAGAACAACACCATCTGTTGTAGCATTTACAAAGACCGGTGAGCGTGTCGTTGGTGAACCTGCAAAACGTCAGGCTGTAACGAATGCAGATAAGACCATTTCTTCTATCAAGAGACATATGGGTACAGATTATAAGGTAACGATTGATGATAAGAAGTATTCTCCACAGGAGATCTCAGCAATGATACTTCAGAAGTTGAAATCCGATGCAGAAAGCTACTTAGGTGAGAAAGTAACAGAGGCAGTTATCACAGTTCCTGCTTACTTCTCAGATGCACAGAGACAGGCAACAAAGGATGCAGGTCGTATTGCAGGTCTGGATGTAAAACGTATCATCAACGAGCCAACAGCTGCTGCATTGTCTTATGGTCTGGATAATGAGAAAGAACAGAGAATTATGGTATACGATTTAGGTGGTGGTACATTTGATGTATCTATCATCGAGATTGGTGATGGTGTCATTGAAGTATTGGCAACTGCCGGTGATAACAAACTTGGTGGTGATGATTTCGATAACGTAATCACAGACTATATGCTGGATGAATTCAAGAAACAGGAAGGCGTTGACTTATCTACAGATAAGATGGCAATGCAGAGATTAAAAGAGGCTGCTGAGAAGGCTAAGAAAGAGTTGTCTTCTTCTACAACAACCAATATTAACCTTCCATTTATCACTGCAACAGCAGATGGTCCTAAACATTTTGATATGAATTTAACCAGAGCTAAATTCGATGAATTAACAGCTCATTTGGTAGAGAGAACAGCGGTACCTGTTCAGACAGCATTAAAGGATGCAGGTCTTACTGCTTCAGAGCTTGATAAGGTATTGTTGGTTGGTGGTTCTACACGTATAATCGCTGTACAGGAGAAAGTAAAACAGTTAACCGGCAAGGAGCCATTCAAGGGTATCAACCCGGATGAGTGTGTTGCAATCGGTGCTTCTATCCAGGGTGGTAAGTTAGCAGGTGATGCAGGTGCTGGTGAAATCTTATTGCTGGATGTTACACCACTTTCACTTTCTATTGAGACCATGGGCGGTGTTGCAACCAGATTGATCGAGAGAAATACAACAATTCCTACAAAGAAGAGCCAGATCTTCTCAACTGCACAGGATAATCAGGATGCTGTTGATATCCATATTGTACAGGGTGAGAGACAGTTTGCAAGAGATAATAAGACATTAGGACGTTTCCGTCTGGATGGTATTGCTCCTGCAAGACGTGGTGTTCCTCAGATTGAAGTTACATTTGATATTGATGCAAACGGTATTGTTAATGTATCTGCTAAGGATCTTGGAACCGGCAGAGAGCAGCATATTACCATTACAGCAGGTTCTAACATGTCAGATGATGATATCGAAAGAGCTGTAAAAGAAGCTGCTGAGTATGAGGCTCAGGATAAGAAGAGAAAAGATGCAATCGAAGCCAGAAATGATGCCGATGCAATGGTATTCCAGACTGAGAAAGCTTTGCAGGATGTTGGTGACAAACTTCCGGCTGAGGATAAGACAAAGGTTGAGGCTGACCTTGCAGCACTTAAGAGCCTGGTAGAGGGAACAGATCCTGAGAACATGAGCGATTATGATGTTGAACAGCTTAAGAATGCAAAAGAGACATTGATGACAAGTGCTCAGAACTTATTTGCTAAGTTATATGAGCAGAACGGTCCTGGAGCAAATGCAGGAACCGGAGCAACAGGTCCTGCTGATTATTCAGAAGGTGATGTTGTAGACGGAGATTATACAGAGTTATAATCCGAACAGATACTTTGAAATGATAGTCCCACGGTTTCATTAGAGACCGTGGGTACTCTTAGTCGATAAAGGTGAGGAAGATGGCAGAAACAAAGAGAGATTATTATGAGGTTCTTGGCGTTGCGAAGAACGCAACAGAGGCAGAATTGAAGAAAGCTTACCGACAGATTGCCAAGAAATACCATCCAGATATGAATCCGGGAGACAAAGAAGCAGAAGCGAAGTTCAAAGAGGCTTCGGAAGCGTATAAGGTATTGAGTGATCCGGATTCCAGAGCAAAGTATGATCAGTTTGGTCATGCTGCATTTGATCCAAATGGTGGCATGGGCGGAGCCGGATTTGGCGGATTTGACTTTGGTGATATGGGAGATATCTTTGGAGATATCTTCGGAGATATGTTTGGCGGCGGAACAAGAGGTCGTCAGTCAAACGGTCCAATGAAGGGCGCCAATATTAAGACGAGTGTTCGTGTGAAATTTGACGAGGCGGTATTTGGCTGTCAGAAAGAATTAGAGTTACCATTGAAGGACGAATGTGTGGTATGTCATGGTACAGGATCACAGCCCGGTCATAATCCGGAGACTTGTCCAAAATGTAATGGTAAAGGTCAGGTTGTATTTACCCAGCAGTCTTTGTTTGGTGTAGTTCGTAATGTCCAGACATGTCCGGAGTGCTCCGGAACCGGTAAAGTGATCAAATATAAGTGTACACAGTGTTCCGGTACCGGTTACGTCAAGAGTAAGAAGAAGATTCAGGTTGTTGTACCAGCCGGAATTGATAACGGTCAGAGTATTCGTATCCGTGAGAAAGGTGAACCGGGAACAAACGGTGGTGGACGTGGAGATCTGTTAGTAACGGTATTGGTTGACAGACATCCGCAGTTCCAGCGTCAGGAGTATGATCTGTTCTCTACTGAGCCGATTACATTTACACAGGCGGCTCTTGGTGGAACCATAACGATCAATACAATTGATGGACCGATGGAATATGAGATCAAACCGGGTACACAGACCGATACAAAGATCAAATTAAAAGGAAAAGGTGTACCGACACTTCGAAATAAGAACGTCCGTGGTGATCATTATGTCACATTGGTTGTTCAGGTGCCGGATAAGTTGACGGAGGAGCAGAAGACAATCCTTAACAACTTTGATGAAGCAACCGGATCAACAGCAAGAAGATCAACAGATTCCGCAGGCGATTTTAGCTTCGGCGGACATAAGAAAAAAGGACTTGGAAGAAAACGTTAAGAAGAATGATCGTTAAGAACAATAAAACTGCCACATGATGAATGTCATGTGGCAGTTTTTCTTTTTATGTGATATAGTGTTTAGAGTAAGATTGTAATAGGAGAAAACAAATATGAAATGGACAAAGGTAACAATAGAGACTACGACACAGGCAACGGATATGTTAAGTTATGTGTTAGATGAATATGGTGTGGAAGGAATTGAGGTAGAGGATAAGATTCCTCTTTCGGAGGCAGATAAGAAAGCGATGTTTATTGACATCTTGCCGGAGCTTCCACCGGACGATGGGGTGGCAGAGATTTCCTGCTATATAGATGATAAGATAGATGTAAAGGATCTGTGCAGATATATTAGTGAGCAGTTAGAGGAAATGTCGGCATATATGTCTGTTGGAACGGGAAAGATTTCTCTCGATGAGACAGAGGACAAGGATTGGATCAATAACTGGAAGGAATTCTTTCATCCGTTTCGGTTAGAAGATAATATTGTAATACAGCCTACCTGGACAGAGATTGCAGATGCGAAGAAGGATGACATTGTTATTCACATTGATCCGGGAACCGCATTTGGAACCGGTTCGCATGAGACAACCAAACTGTGCATATCCAATCTTAAGAAATATATTCGAACGGATGGTTCAACGGATGTAATGGATGCAGGCTGTGGAAGTGGCATCTTATCCATTATTGCATTAAAATTGGGAGCGAGAAAAGTATACGGTATTGATATTGATGAATTAGCGGTAAAAGCAAGCAAAGAGAATCTTGCGTTAAATGATATACCGGAGGAGAAGTATACGATCGTTCAGGGAAATGTCATTGAGGACAAGGAGTTTGCGCAGAGCGTAGCAAGCATTGGAAAGTATGATATTGTTGTTGCGAATATATTGGCAGATGTTATTATTCCGTTATCTGCGGAGATTCGTCCGTTTATGAAAGAAAATGGGGTATTTATTACTTCCGGAATCATTGACATGAAGGAGCAGGCGGTAAAAGATGCATTGCTTCAAAATGGATTTGAGATCATAGATGTTACACATATGGGCGAGTGGGTATCTATTGTAGCGAAGTAGAGAGGTAGTTAGAATGTATCGTTTTTTTGTAAATCCGGAGCAGTTGCAGCAGGAACCGATCCGGATCGGAGATGAGGACTATAATCATATTCATAATGTATTGCGGATGAAGCCGGGAGAAGAAGTGCTGGTTACGGATCAGGGAGAAAAGGAATACCTGTGTGAGATTATAGAATATGATACAGATATGCAGGAAGTGTTATTGAAGATCGTGGATATCTTTGGTAACAACCGGGAACTGCCGGCTAAGATCATATTGTTTCAGGGGTATCCCAAGGGAGATAAGATGGAACAGATCGTACAGAAAGCGGTTGAGCTTGGTGTAGCGGAAGTTGTTCCGGTTATGATGAAACGCTGTGTCGTAAAATTAGACGACAAAAAAGCTGCAAAGAAAATAGAACGATTGAATGGTGTGGCATTGAGTGCAGCCAAGCAGTCCAAACGTGGCAGAATACCGGAAGTGAAAGCGGTAATGCCTATGGAAGATGCAGTTCAATATGCGGGTACCTTAGATCATGTAATCGTGCCGTATGAGAGTGCAGAGGGGATGGAATACTCCAAGAAAGTGATAGAACAAGTTACGGATGGAGGTTCGATCGGAATCTTTATTGGACCGGAGGGCGGATTTGAACCAACCGAGATTGAGAAATTGAGCGGGATAGATGCAAAGATATTGTCATTAGGACACCGGATCTTAAGAACGGAAACGGCTGGAATGGTGGTGTTGTCTTTGCTTATGTTTGCGTTGGAAGGAAGATAGTGTATATTTTGTATGCTGTGAAAGATGAAGGAAGATATATGAGTCAGAAAAGTTATACATTTTTGTTGGGTGCAGGTGCTGAAGGAAAGGGACAATTGAATATATGCTCAGGAAACGACTATAAGATTAAAATGATTCAAGCAGAGAAAGTTAAGGAGTTCGCCAGTGTATTCAATAAAAAATTTGAAAAGAGCTTTCAAGAAGGTCCCTTGATTACTTGGAATAGTACGCAGGTATTATATCGGGCAATCGAGGAAAGTATTAACGAAGCTACTTGGAACAATAGAGATGAATTGAGCCGTAAAATTATGCAGGTTTTAGGTTTGGATGTTAAGGAAGATAAAATTGTGGATTTTGTTGAAGATATTGTAAATTACTGCTTGTATAAGCAAAAAGAAACAGAATATGATAAAGAAGCTAGAAATGATATTGTTCAGTCCTTTGCAGATGTGTATGAGAAAAAAATATTTAAACCTATTGCAGATAAGGTAGAGAGAAAGATGCTGAATGAGGAGGATGGAAAATTATTAGATTATTTTTTAAAGAATGCATCTATATATGGTTATTATGATTCGTTATTTAATTGTTTAAGAAGACCTAATGTATATCAAAGAGAAGTAGGTAGGGTGAAAAAAATATATTTTACGGCTTTGAAAGTCATATGCGATGCTATATACAGTGTAGCAGGAAAGATAAATGAGTGTGAGACGTTCACGGATTATTTGAAAAAAATGAATGCAACTAATAGAGATGAAATTAACAAAGGATTTGAAGTGATACATGATAAAGTGATAGAAGTATGTTCGAACAAGAAAAATCTGTATTACAGTTCAATCAAGCGCTTGTTGGACAAGTCGCAGAGAAGATTAGATCAATGTGATGATGTAGAAAACTTGGGAATAGGGGATAATATTAATATTGTAACAACAAATTATACATGGTTTGCAGAAAAAATTACGGAAATTGATTCCAAGCATATTTTTTATATGCATGGAAAATTGGGAGAATTTGAATCTGTAAACACAAAGCATATTGATACATATAACAAGTTTAGTGAGGAAGAAGATATATTTCCATATTTATTAGTGCAAAGTGGTATCAAACCCATCATTAATTCACAACAGATAGAGACATTTTATAGAGGAAGCAAGTGTCTGCTTGATGCGGATGAGGTGATTATTTTAGGATATGGTTTTAATTCGGATGATGAACACATTATAAATATATTAAGAGAACGAGTACGTGCAGGGAAAAAGATTGTATATTTTTGTTATGATGAAACATCGTTGGCTGAAAAAAATAATAAGTTGATTAAAGAAAAAAATAAGGTAAAAAATTTGCTTTGCATAGCAACCGACAATCTGATTGAGATAAAAAGCGCAAAGGAATTTGATGAATATATAGAGATGATAATTCATGAATGATAATTTTGAAAAAATACAACTATATTGGAGTATAATAGAGTGATTTTAGATTGCCATATCCAATAGTTTATTTTTTTAAAAAGGTGTGATATACTTAAAAGACATTGAAGTCAAGAAATACTGTAAATGACGGTTGCTAAAATATGCAATTTGTAAATGACAATTTATTAATATATCAAAGGAGAAGCATGAAATGAGTAAAGAAGAGTTATTAAGTCAATTAGAAGAGTTAATGGAAACAGATGAGGGTGTTTTAGAAGAGACAACAGTATTAGAGGATTTAGATGAGTGGGATTCGTTGGCAAAATTATCATTGATGGCTTTTGCGAAGAAGGAGTTTTCAATATCACTTACTGCTAGTCAGATAAAAGAATTTAATACTGTAGCAGATGTTTGTAATGCATTGCTATAGAGGTGGACATGGTAGGAAGTTATGATAACATTCAAATAAAGGGTATTATTTCAGTTGTTCCAACGTTGGTAGAGGAAAATGAAGCATATTATGAGACACTAGGTGAAAAGCGAGTAAAAAAACAGACGAGGATGACGGGGGTGCAACGCCGCCATATTGATGATGGAAAACATACGGCAGCGGATTATTGTATTACCGCAGCAAAGAGATTGCTGGATCAGACTGGATGGAATCCGGATGAGATTAAAGTGCTAATTTTTGTCACGCAGAATCCGTCGATTGTTATGCCATCAACAGCTTTTATTATTCAGAAATATTTGGATATTCCTGAGGATTGTATGGTGTTTGATATAAATCTAGGCTGTTCCGGGTATGTTGCTGGATTGCATGTTGTTTCGTCTTTATTACAACCGTTAGGCGAGCATGCAAAGGGGTTATTATTGTTTGGAGACATACAAAGGAATCCGAACTATCTCAAAGATAATAAGAATACAGAGGAAGAGTTGGCGGATCGAATGTTATTTGGAGTATGCGGAACGGCGACTGCAGTTGAAGTGATTAATGATTCATCTTCAATGTTTTTTGATGAAAAATCCGATGGCACACGTTATGAAATAATCAGTAAAAAGTATGAAGAACCTAGTGTAATGGATGGAGAGGCTGTTTTTGAATTTGCTATTAATGATGTTGTAAGATGGGTAAAAGATTTTATTGCTGACATAAGGAAAATAGGAGTAGAAGAACATCAATACTATTCCTTTCATCAGGCACAGAAATTCATGCTTAAGAATGTGGCTATGGTTGGAGAAATTGATGAGGGTAAGATGCTATATTCTTTGGAGAATTATGGCAATACGTCTGGTGCGTCAGTAGCTTTAACTATTTGTGCTAATAAAGATAGGATTCGACAGGATAAAGTTGCAAGATTGTTATTATGTGGTTTTGGAATTGGCTTGTCGTGTTCCTTGTTATCGATAGAGATAGATACGCAGATTCCGTTGGAAGTAATAGAAAGTGATGAAAGTTATCCGTTTTAGGAGGAGTCTCTATGCAGGGGAAGAATATACTAATTGTGGGTGCCTCTCAAGGGATAGGAAAAGGCATTGCAGAATATCTGGTATCGTTAGAATGTAATGTAATACTTGTAGCAAGAAATAAAGAAAAATTACAAAAAATACAAGAAAAGAATCCTAAACATATTTGGATTTATTCATATGATGTAAAAGACATAGAGCATGTTGAGAATGTTTTTGTTTTCTGTCTGAAGAATGGTTTGAAATTGGACGGGATGGTATATTGTGCTGGTGAGACGAGTAATTGTCCTATTAAGTTAGTTTCTTCTGAGAATATTGTGGATATGTATAGTGTTAATGTGTTTGGGTATGCTCAAATGGTACGTTTTTTTGGATTGAAAAAGTATTCAAATGCGGGTAGCAGTGTTGTAGCTATATCGTCATTGGCTGCACTAAAATGCGAGAAGTCAATGTCTGTGTATGCATCTTCAAAAGCGGCGATGAATGCAATGACTAGTACATTTGCTAAAGAACTAATTTCTAAGAAAATTCGTGTAAATGCAATTGCTCCAGCAGCAGTAGATACGTCTATGTATGAACAAACATTAACGAGCATAGAAGATTATGAAGAATATTTATTGAAATCTCAACCACTCGGAGTGATTCCGATAGATCAGGTTGTAAATTTAGTATATTTTTTGTTATCGCCACAATCAGAGTATATTACAGGAACGGTTATTCCGATTTCAGCAGGAATGGATATATAGTTATAAGAAAGGCTACAGCATGAATAAGAAGATAATGGTTACGGGTGCCTCATCCGGTATAGGAGAAATGGTATGCAAATATCTATCGGAGCAAGGATATTATGTGATTATGGTTGCTAGGAATGAGCAAAGGTTAAAAAGAGTTAGTGATGAACTGACTAGTGAATGCATGATTCTTCCATATGATTTGCAAAATTTAATGGATATAGAAGAATTAATTCAAAAGGCTACTGTGGATGGTAAATTACATGGATTGGTTCATTGTGCAGGTGTTAATCGTGACGTTCCCGTTAAAATGAATGATGTTCAAGATATGAAAGAAGTAATGACGATTAACTATTATTCATTTGTTGAATTGGCAAAATATTTTTATAGAAAGAGGTATTCTGAAAACGGTGCATCTATAATAGCCGTTTCTTCTATGGCAGCTATAGCCTGTAGCAAAGGAATGTGCAACTATTCTGCATCAAAAGAAGCATTGAATGTAGCAGTGAAAGTAATGTCGAAAGAATTTTCAAAGAGGAAAATTCGTGTTAATTCTATTATGCCTGGTTATGTAGATACCCCTATGTTATCAAATTTACGAGAACAAGGAAATTTTCATGAACTGATGAAAGGGCAACCGTTAGGACTTATTGATCCTCAACAGGTAGCCTATTTGATTGAGTTTTTACTATCGGATAAAAGTATTAGTGTTACGGGAGCTAATATTCCTATTACAGGAGGTAGTAATTAGGATGCAAAATTGTTTTAATATGTTAGAAAGGAATAAGTTTGTCTTGGTATAGATGAATGGTGATGATAGGAATTGATTAAATGAAAACGATTTTTAAAGGAAAAAGAATTTCAGGTATATTAGGAATATTGCCTGAAGAAATATCTTATTTTGATGATGAGGTTAATAATTATAATTTTCCTTCAAAGCAAACTTTGAGATTAAAAAAAGTTATGGGATTTGATAAACATAGACTGGCTAAAGAACCTAGTACAGCATCTCAATTTTGTGTGGCAGGTTTGAATTATTTATTGGATAATAATTTAATTAAAAAAAATGATATAGGTGCTGTTGTTGTTGTTACGTTATCGCCTGATTATTTTGTGCCACATATTAGTAATATTGTTCATGGAGAGTGTAATCTTGATGAAGAAGTGCTTTGTATGGATGTTTCGCAGGGATGTTGTGGTTTTTTGATTGGACTAATACAGAGTTTTATGTTATTAAATACCCTTACAGATGATAAAAAAGTATTATTGTTTAATACAGATGTTCTTAGTCATAAGGTTTCAAATAGTGATAGAAATGAGTTCCCATTGATTGGGGATGCGACAACAGTAACAATAGTTGAAAATGATTTTGACAATGCAAAGGACATATACGCTAACATTAAGACAAACGGTAAAGATAGAAATGCACTGATTATACCTGCTGGGGGGTTTGCGGTTCCTTCCACAATTTATACAGCAAAAATGAAAGAAGTAGAAAACGGAAATTTTCGTTCGCTGGACAATCTTGCTATGAATGGTGCAGATATCTTTAATTTTGTGCTAGGCAATGTACCATCATTGATGGTATCTGCGTTAAAGGATTGTGGAATTGATAAAGAACAGATAGATTACTATTTGTTTCATCAGCCTAACAGATTCATGCTTGAAAAATTAGCTGAGGAATTGCAAATTCCGTATGATCGGATGTTTATGAATGTTGTTGAGAATTTTGGTAATCCAAGTGGTGCATCGATTCCAATTAATATTGCGTTTAATATGAAACAAAATGTTAAGAAAGAAAATCTGTGTTGTTTATCGGCGTTTGGTTCCGGATTGACATGGGGAGTTATGATAATGCAAATTGGAAATATGGATTTTTGCGAATTGATAGAATCGAATTTGTAAAATTACAGAGGATACAGAAAATGAAAGCTGTTAATCAAAGTGATATATATAGCGTTTGTGAAAGGGTATTGCAGGAAAGAAGAAAATATTCTAATTGTTATATAACACTGTCGGAAATTAAATATCGTTCTGAAAAAAATTTTTTGCATGCATTTTTAATATCAGAAACCTTGTTGCTTGTTGATAGACGGGAGACAGGCAATTATTTATATTATTTATGTGATTCTTGGGAATGGCTTGATGAGCTTATGGTACTCAAAAAAAAATGGGGGCAAATAATTATTAGTATAGTACAGAATCATGAGCTGTTAGAAAAGAATATATTGCTAAACAAAGGACTAGTTATATATAAGACATATCAACGTTTAAGGATTAAACAAATTGAAACACAAAAGATAGAAGCAAATGGTTTTATAGATTATTGTCGGAAGTCTGAAATAAAAAAAATAAGACAAATGATGGAGAATACTTTCGATAGAGTGAGTGATTGCATTCCTACAGATGCTGAATTGGAACAGTTAATAGAGAGTAATAACATAATTGGCATGAAAGTTCGTAATGACCTTGTAGGATTTGTTATTTTTGAAGATAAACGAAAGACATCTTATATTAGAATGGTTTGCGTAAGCGAAATTTATCGTGGAAAAGGAGTTGCAAATAGTCTTTTGTCTATGTATTTTAATATACATCCTGATTTTAAAAGTTATACGTTATGGTATGATATTCATAATGAAATAGCGTATAGATTATATAATAAATGGGGATATCAAAAAGAAAATATGTTTAATTATATATTTGTTGTTTGATTTTTTAGATTGAATAATAGTGTGGGTATGAATATTTTTATTAAGAACGAGGTGATAACGTGCAAAAATCTGTTTTACAATATTTGGAGAAAACGGCTAGTGTATTTCCGGATAAGGTAGCAGTTGTAGATATACATAATGAGATTACGTTTAAACAGTTGAGAGAAAAAGCATTGGGTCTTGGTGCGGAAATATATAATCGGATAAGAGAAATAGGACAGCCAGTGTTGGTATATTTGCCTAAAAGTGTAGCAAGTATACAAGCATTTATGGGGATTGTTTATAGCGGTAATTTTTATACACCTACAGACATTTCGTTTCCTTTTGAAAAAGTGAATTCAATTATCCGACAATTACACCCCCAATTATATATTGCTAATAATGCAACAGAACAGAAACTGCTCGAAAATGGGATTAATGAAAATAGAATTATTAATATGGATCTTATCACGCCAATTAGTGCAACTGTATTTGATTGGGAGAATGGTTCTATTGATACGGATATTGTTTATACTTTGTTTACATCAGGATCAACAGGTGTGCCGAAGGGAGTATGTATATCACATAAAAGCATTATTGATTATATTGATTGGGCTAAAAATTGTTTTGATGTAGACGAAACATGGAAAATTGGAAATCAAGCACCGTTTTATTTTGATAATTCTACATTGGATATATATTTATGCTTAAGTACTGGAGCTACGTTATATATTGTTCCGGAAGTAAATTATGCATTCCCGGCAAAATTAATGAATTATATAGTTGAAAAAAAGATTAATTCTGTTTTTTGGGTTCCTTCTGTATTGGTTAATATTGCAAATTTGGATATATTAAAAGATATAAATGCTTCGTGTTTGAAACATATTTTATTTGCAGGAGAAATTATGCCTAATAAACATTTGAATTATTGGAGAAAATATATTCCTGATGCGATTTATGCAAATCTGTATGGACCAACGGAAATAACGGTTGATTGTACTTATTATATAGTAAATAGGAAATTTAAAGATGATGAACCTCTTCCCATAGGAAAAGCATGTAATAATTCCAATGTATTTCTTTTGAATGATAATAACCAATTGGTGAAAAAATGTAATGAGGTAGGGGAATTGTGTGTAAGAGGAAGCTCTCTTTCTATGGGATATTGGAATGATTTTGAAAGAACTAATGCTGTCTTTGTTCAAAATCCGTTAAATAATCATTATCCTGAGAAGATTTATAGGACGGGAGATTTGGTATATTATAATGAATTGCTTGAGATGATATTTGTTGGAAGAAAGGATTATCAGATAAAACATATGGGATATCGCATTGAGCTTGGAGAAGTTGAAAATGCGGTATTATCTATCAGTGAAGTTAAAAATGCCTGTGCATTATATGATGATAATAATAAAATGATTATTTTATGCTACGAGGCCGAAAAAGAAATGGAGATAACATATATTCGAAAAAAATTATTAAGTATAATTCCTAAATATATGATACCCTCACAATTTATAAGATGCGATAAAATTCCTCTGACCAGTAATGGAAAATTGGACAGGAAGTTGTTAAAAGAAAATATAATGAAAGGAAGTTTATTAGATGGATAAAATATTAGAAATATTAGAAGAATTGAGACCGGAATTTGATTTTCAAGAAAGTGATAATTTTATTGAGGATGGTTATCTAGATTCTTTTGATATTATTACATTAGTCTCTGAAATAGAAGAAAAATATAATGTTTCTATTAAAGGGTTGGATATTGTTCCAGAAAATTTTGAAACGGTGGAAACTATCATAAAATTGATTCGAAAAAGTGGTGGAGTTGTTAATAGCTAAAATAAATTGAAGCGATGAATATAGAGAGAAATGATTAGTTTGTATACGATTGATAAAATAAAAGTTTATAAATACGTTATGCCGGTGATATCCTCAAATATGTATATTATGGTAGTGGGAGATCAGGCATTGATTATTGATCCACATATAAATAATGATGCTATATATCTATTAAGTGAGAGTGGCGTGAAAAAAATTACGATTATATTAACTCATGAGCATTTTGATCACATTTCGGGCGTGAATATGTTTCGGTTAAAGTGGGAGTGTGTGGTGTATGGAAGTAAAGAATGCTCTGAACGTATAACAGATTCTACAAAAAATCTTTCTGCTTTTTTTATGGCAATATTTATAGAAAAAACTAAGGATGAACGGGAGTTAATGAAGGATTTTTTTGATGAAAATTATGTGTGTAAAGTTGATGTGAGCTTTGAGATGAATTATGATATACTGTTTGCAAACATGATGGTTAAATTAATACAAACGCCAGGACATTCACCAGGGAGCATTTGTGTTTTAATCAATGATAGATATATTTTCTCTGGCGACAGTTTGGTGGACGGGAATAAGGTGGTTACCAAACTTCCGGGAGGAGATCGAAAAGTGTATAATGAAATTACAAAACCCTTTTTGGAGAGTCTTTCGGGTGAAACAGTGGTGTTTCCAGGACATGGTGAGGAAGGGTATATCAGAGACTTTAAAATAGAATAATTCTATAGGAAGAAGGAAAAAAGGTGATTTATGATAAAATAATTCATGGTAAATTTGTGGATATGCGCAGTATTACCTTAGAAGATGCAGAGTTTTCGTATAATATCCGTGCTGATAAAAAGAATCGGGAAACAGTAGGACAACTAGCGGCATCTATTGAGAAACAGAAACAATTTATTGAATGGCAAATGCAGGAACCGAATGATTATTATTTTGTTGTTTTGAATAAAAAAGGGGAAAAAATAGGACTGATTGGTATATATGATATTCAGGATGATATTGGGGAATTTGGACGAGAGGTTAGCTACGGAAATCCTATGCAGACGGTGGAGGCGGAGATACTGCTTGAAGATTTTTGCAGGGATGTGCTGCATTTAAAAAAAATTTGCTGGGTTATTTATTTGAATAATAGGAAACATTTGAGTGATCAAAAGAAGAAGAGATTGTATCCATTAAGTGTTATAAAGCGTAATGGTGTTGAATGTGCATATTATGAAGCAAGCCTTGGGATAAGTGATATGTATGATAAGCGTAGAAAAATGTTGGAGATAATAGGAGTGGATCAGAGTGAGTAGATTAATTTCGTATGTGATACCATGTTATCGCTCGGAAAATACAATTGAGAGTGTTGTTGCAGAGATTCGTGAACTGCAAGGAAAACATTTAGAAGATGAGTATGAGATTATACTAGTAAATGATTCATCTCCGGATAATGTTTGGAATACAATTAAGAAATTAACACAGCAATATGATAATATTACAGGATTGTGCTTGTCAAAGAATTTTGGACAACATGCAGCATTACTTGCGGGTTATAGGGAGGCGAAAGGTGATGTGGTTGTTTCTATTGATGATGATGGACAAATTGCGGTGGAAGATACATATAAACTGATTGATCGTCTGGATGATGGGTTTGATGTTGTGTATGGAAAGTATCATGTGAAAAAGCACAATAAGTTTAGGAATCTTGGATCGTGGTTATGTGGCTGGATGATGGTACATATTATGGATGTTCCTAGGAATTTTGCGGGAAGTAGTTTTTATGTTGCCAGAAGATATGTGATGGAAGAAATGGAAAAATATCCGAATGCATATGTTTTTCTGCCTGGACTTGTGTTTAGAACAACGAATAAAGTTGACTCGGTATTTGTTGGGCATAGAAGTCGAACAATGGGAGAGTCGGGATATACAATTGGTAAGTTAATTGCGTTGTGGGTAAATGGTGCTACTACATTTTCAGTTAAACCTTTGCGTATTTCGTCATTTTTGGGCTGCATAATTGCGTTATTAGGCGTGATTGCATCTTTCATGGTGGTGATTAAAAAGTTGCTACATCCAGAAATGGTTGCTGGTTGGAGTTCACTTATGGCAGTAACATTAGTTCTGTGTGGAACAATATTAATTGTTCTAGGAATGGTAGGAGAATATGTGGGACGTTTGTATATGGGATTCAATCAAACTCCTCAATATGTAATTCGGGAAAAAGCAGGGGTGGAGATTAAGGATGAAAGATAGAAAAGTTGAATGGATTTTTATATTGCATATTTTTTTAATGATATCCTCCTTTTTTTCGATATCCTCTAAACTTGCAGCACAAGAACCACTTTTATCAAGCAAATTTATCATATACTATAGTGTTGTGTTGTTAAATCTCGGAGTGTATGCTATAGTGTGGCAACAATTGATAAAAAGAATGCCATTAGTTACAGCCTACGCAAACAAAGCGGTTGGTGTAATTTGGGGATTGGTTTGGGCAAAAATCTTTTTTAAGGAGAATATTACAGTAAATAGAGTAATAGGTGTTGCAATTATTATAATAGGAATTGTTTTAGTTGTTACGGATCAGGAGGAAAAACGTGATTAAATATATTTGTATTTATGTGTTTTCGGTTTTTATTTCTGCTATATCTCAGATCTTATTAAAAATAAGTGCTAAGAAAAATTATAGAAATGTTATCAAAGAATATATTAATCCATTAGTTATTACAGCGTATGGCATATTTTTCTGCTCTAGTATATTGACAATTATAGCGTTGAAATGTGTGCCGTTGTCGTTAGCGCCTGTAATCGAGTCGGCTGGGTATATATTTGTAGCTATTTTAGGTTATATATGTTTGCATGAAACAATTGGAAAGAGAAAGGCTGTGGGTATTTTTTTTATATTTGTAGGAATTATAGTCTCGTCTATGTAACCATGTATTAAGAAGATTATGAAAGGAAGATTCCAATGATACCATTTAATAAACCGCCATATGTTGGTGGGGAGGAACAAAATATGATACGGGCAATTCACAATTGTAAGATAAGCGGCGATGGTGAATTTACAAAAAAATGTCAGGAGTGGTTAGAGGAACATACAAATACAGCAAAAGCACTTCTTACCACTTCATGTACATCTGCGTTAGAAATGTCTGCTATGTTATGTGGTATTCAATCGGGGGATGAAGTTATTATGCCGTCTTATACGTTTGTATCAACTGCAGATGCATTTGTAAATCGCGGAGCTAAAATAGTTTTTGTAGATATTCGGCCAGATACAATGAATATAGATGAGCATTTGATAGAGGAGGCAATAACTGATCGAACAAAAGTGATTGTTCCAGTTCACTATGCGGGCGTTGGATGTGAGATGGATACGATTATGGATATAGCAAATAAAAGGGGATTATATGTGGTAGAAGATGCCGCTCAGGGAATGTGTGCATCGTATAAGGGGAAGACACTGGGCACTTTTGGTGATTTTGGGACATATAGTTATCATGAGACAAAGAATTATAGCATGGGAGAAGGCGGAGCAATTTTAATTAATAGACCAGATAGAATTGAGCAGGCGGAGATTATTCGTGAAAAAGGAACGAATCGTAATCAGTTTTTTCGCGGTTTGGTGGATAAATATACATGGGTTGAGCCGGGCTCATCTTATTTACCGAGTGATATGAATGCTGCGTATTTGTGGACGCAGTTGCAAAGGGCAGAGGAGATATATGAATATAGAATGCATGCATGGAAACAATATAATGAGCGATTGCGGTGTATGCAGGAAGAAGGTTTATTGGAGTTACCATATATTCCGACGGAATGTATTCATAATGCACATATGTTTTATATTAAAGTTGAAGATTTGAATCAACGAACAAGCTTACTTAGTTATTTGCGGGATAATGGCGTGTTGGCGGTTTTCCATTATGTTCCATTGCATAGTTCAAAGGCAGGGAAAGAGTATGGAAGATTTTATGGAGAAGATCGATATACAACAACTGAAAGTGAAAGATTGATTAGATTACCGATGTTTTACGGAATCACGGATAATCAGATTGAGTATATTTCAGAAAAAATATATGATTATTTTAAAAAATGAATCACCAAATTAAAGAAGGAGAAATAGAAGTATGAAAAATATAAAAAAATATATAGAACGGTATTGGATATATCTAGCGGCGTTTACCTTGCCATGGATAATTGTACTAGTAAGATCATTTGTATTTCATACCGGATTTTCCGGGAGTGGTAGTTTTGTAAAAGGAGATACATATGGTCAGTTGATACCATTTGCATATGAACTATGGGATAAGATTCGTTCGGGAGATTCTTTGGCGTATACATGGAATGCAGTTGGAGGGATTGATTTTGGCACAATAAACGGATATTTTATTTCTCCTTTTACATTGATTATTCTTGCAGTACCCAAAAAATTAATTCCGGATGCAGTGCAGTTTGTTATGGTTATGAAATGGGTTTTGTCAGGAGTAACTATGGTATATTTCTTTTACCATACCAGACACAATACATTACAAAAACATAAACGGTTGGTTTCTTTTTTCCTTGGAATGGCATTTGTTCTAAGCAATAGCACTTTAAACTTTATGAGGTATATACAATTTGGGGATGTGATGATTTGTTTTCCTATATTGTTGATACTCGTTGAAAAGATGGTATTGAATAAAAAATGGAAATTATATTATATTGTATTAACCTTTATAATTGCCAGTAATGCTTATATGGCCTATGAGGTATGTGTGTTCCTGCTTATATGGTTTTTGATGCAGTTAGATGGCGAGATTATTCAAAAATGTAAGAAGTTCTGTATGTTCGCAGGAGTGTCTGTTTTAGCGGCATTAACCAATTCAGCATTTATACTAACTGGATTAGTGCTTGCAAAAAACAGATTGGATACGGATGCAACTTCCAAAACGGCATATGCATCGTCTATTTTAATTAAATTTACAGATTTTTTTAAACAATTATTTATGTTTTCAAAAATTCCGGAACCATTATATAAGGATCCAAATGTTTATTGCTCGATTATAGTTGAATTTTTACTATTATTGTTTGTTTTTATTAAAATTAATAAAAAGAAAAAAATTGGATATATATTTGTGCTTTTGGGAATGTTTGCAAGCTTTTTTCAAGGTGGTTTGAATTTGGCATGGCATTTGTTTTCGGTTCCGAATGGAGCAAATCATAGATTTTCATTTATATATATTTTTGTTGTATTATTACTTGTGCTATATGTTATGGAACACTTGCAGGATTTGAAAATGTGGACTGTATTATTAGTAGGTGCAATCTCAATAGTCGGAGTAGTGGTAGTTTTTCTAAATATAGATACTTATTTAGAGTTTTATGGTTATCTTGTTTCTATTCTGGTTTTAGTTCTGTATATTATGATTATGATATTATATTGCAGAAAGAGCATTAAATATAGTTCGGTCTTGGTTACTTTAGTCATATGTGGAATGTTAGAACTTATTGCTAATAGTTTTCAAGAATTATCTGTGTATGATGTACAGGGGGCTTCTCTGCAGAAATGTTATGCAGAAGAAGGACAAGGATTGCTGGATGATGTACAGTTGAAAATGGGAGAAAGAGTTTCGGTTGTAGGAACTGTATCTGATTTGGGATTAATGAGCAATAAAGCATCTATATCGGGTTTTGTTTCTTCGTTGAATGGTAGAATGAAGGAATTGATGCATGATTTGGGAATGGCTCGGAATGGCGAAGTGGAATATACGCAACGGGGAGGCTCTCCTTTGGTGAATGTATTGCTGAACACCAGATATATATTAGGTCAAGATTCGGTAGATTGCAGCGATGCAGAAGAGGTTGATGAATATGCATCTAAAAAATTGTATCGTACGAATCGATTATTGGGATTAGGGTTTATGGTTGATGATAACATAGTGGATTGGAAAACGAAAGGTGGATTTTGCTTTGATGTTCAAAATGATTTTGTTAAATGTGCGGTAAATGGTGATCCGATTTTTAAACAAATATCTCCGGAAGTAACATGTATTGATACATTTGGTCAAGATATAACATATGATAAGGATTACTATGATAAATCAGGTGGATATTTATTTGTTAATAAAACGAGATATGGTAATGAGTATGATAGTCTACAGGCTGATTTTGTAGTAGATAAAGATATGGATTTGTATTTGTATAGTATATCTCAGTTTAATGCACAGATTGCTGTGTTTATAGATGAAGAAATGATTCATATGGATAATAGGTCGTATTTCCAATCTACATATCATGTTGGATCAGTTAAAAAAGGACAAAAAATTTCGGTTGTAGCAGTACCGAGTGAGAAAACGACGGCCGATCAGGAAATGGCATGGGCAATCAGCATGGCTTCATTTGATAGTGCGTCATATGACAAGGTGTATGACAAGCTTGATGATAGTTTATATAATATTCAGGAAATGGCATCTGATTATATAAAGGGAGATATAGATGTTGAAAAAGACGGAATCATGATGACATCTATTCAGGCAGTAGATGGATTTTCTGCATATGTAGACGGAGAGAAAGTGGATTATACAGTGATAGGTGGGGCGTTGATAGGAGTTCCGTTATCCAAAGGTAAACATATAGTGGAATTTAAATATCAAACACCTACACCATTGTGGTGTATACTCTTGTCGGTGTGTGCCTTTTTGATATTTTTGTCATTGTGTGGTGTTGAGTATGCTAGAAGGAAACGAGAAAGGAAATAAATATGAACACATTACAAAAATACATAAAAATGTTCCGTGAGGACATTCGCAATGCCATGTCATACAGATGCGGATTAGATGAACTAAATAATTTCTTAATGCTGATTGGATTCATTTACATTGTAGTTGCATTATTTAGCCATGACTGGATATTCACTATTATTGGAGCGGTATTTGTGGTATTATCCTATTTGCGTGTATTCTCTAAGAATCTGGAAAAGAGAAAAAAAGAGAATGATGTGTATATGCATTATATGGGTGCATTTGTTATATTTACACGACGGATGCGTTTGGCTGTAAAGATGAAGATTAAGACTATGAGAGATCCGGCGTATGCATATTTTGTATGTAAGAAATGCCATCAGGTAATCCGTGTGCCAAAAGGAAAGAATAAGATCAATATCCGTTGCCCGAAGTGCGACAGTACCTTTGTAAAAAGGACATAATGACTGTATGGATAATAAGACAGAATAACAGCGATAGTTCAGGAGATAAACAGAGAAAATGGAAGTATATTTTGACAATGCAGCGACAACAAAAATCATTCCGGAAGTCCGGGAAATTATGTTAGAGACAATGGATGTGGAATACGGCAATCCATCCTCTATGCATATTAAGGGTGTTCAGGCGGAAAACTATTTGCGGAATGCCAGAAATACAATTGCAAAACAATTGAAATGTGAATCAAAAGAGATTATTTTTACATCTGGTGGAACGGAATCCAATAATCTGGCTTTGTTAGGTCTTGCATTGGCAAACAAACGTGCAGGAAATCATATTATTACGACAGGAATAGAACATGCTTCGGTGTATAATCCGGTACTGTATTTGCAGGATCTTGGATTTCGGGTTACTTTTTTGAAAGTGGATGCAAGAGGAAAAGTGGATTTGCAGCATTTACGGGAAAGTCTGGATGAAGATACCATTCTGGTCTCAACGATGGCGGTGAACAACGAGATTGGTGCCGTAGAACCGATAGAAGAGATTGCGGCGATCATCAAAGAATATAACGGGGAACATGATAAGAACATCTTATATCATGTGGACGCAATACAGGCCTTTGGGAAACGGATCTTGTATCCAAAACGGATCGGAATTGATGCAATGTCAATGAGTGGACATAAGATTCATGGTCCCAAAGGAAGTGGAGCTTTATTTGTGGACAGCCGGGCAAAGATCAAGCCGGTTCTTTATGGCGGAGGACAGGAAAAAGGATTGCGTTCCGGAACGGAGAATACGGCTGCAATTGCCGGAATGGGCAAAGCAACAGAGATTATGTATAACAGGATAGAAGAGAATAATCATAAAATGCAATTAGTAAAAGATGCATTGATTCAGGGTGCTACACAGATTGAAGGTGTGACAGATAATTCCGGGGAATCTCCGCATATAGCCAGCTTAAGTTTCCGGGGAGTAAGAAGTGAAGTATTATTGCACGCACTAGAAGACAGGGGGATATATGTATCGGCAGGATCTGCCTGCTCTTCCAACCATCCTGCCATTAGTGGGGTGTTGAAAGCGATTGGATTGGATAAGGATCTGTTAGAATCTACTTTACGTTTTAGTTTTTGTGAGTATAATACTGTAGAGGAAGCAGAATATACGGTTAATGTATTGAAAGAATTGTTACCGATGTTAAGAAAGTATACAAGAAAGTGAGATAGAGATGGAATATAAGACATTTTTGATCAAATATGCAGAGATAGGCACAAAGGGAAAGAACCGTTATGTGTTTGAGGATGTATTATGCCAGCAGATTAAAAAGCATGTGGCAAAGTTAGGAGAATTCTTCATTCGGAGAGAGTATGGAAGAATTTTCTTAGAGGCAGAGTCTGCTTACGATTACGAGGATCTGATCTCTGAATTGCAGAAGGTATTCGGTGTAGTCGGCATTTGCCCGATTGTGGTGGAAAGTCAGGTTACATTTGACGCAATCAAAGAAAAAGCGATTGCGTATATGAGAGAGTGCTATGGAGACACAACGCTTACCTTCAAAGTAAATGCAAGACGCAGTAATAAGAAGTTCCCAATGAAATCCATGGAACTCAACAGTGAGATTGGTCATTATTTATTAGAGGAATTTCCGAATCTGTCTGTCGATGTGCACAAACCGGATGTATTGTTGAATATTGAAGTACGGGAGCAGGTGTACCTGTATTCACAGACAATAAAAGGAGCAGGCGGACTTCCGGTTGGAACCAATGGTAAGGCAATGCTGTTATTATCCGGAGGTATTGATTCGCCGGTTGCCGGATATATGATTTCAAAAAGAGGCGTAGAATTAGAGGCAGTATATTTTAACGCACCACCATATACATCAGAGAGAGCAAAACAAAAAGTGATCGATCTTGCACGGATCGTATCCGGATATTCCGGAACAATACGGCTTCACATTGTGAACTTTACAGATATTCAGCTTGCAATCTATGAGAAATGCCCGCATGAAGAATTAACGATCATTATGCGCCGCTATATGATGAAGATTGCGGAGCATATTGCAAAGGATAATAATTGTCAGGCGTTGATCACCGGAGAGAGCATCGGACAGGTTGCATCGCAGACAATGCATAGTCTGGCATGTACGAATGAAGTGTGTACCATGCCGGTATTCCGTCCATGTATCGGAATGGATAAACAGGAGATTGTAGACATATCGGAACAGATTGATACTTATGAGACTTCGATTCTTCCGTATGAGGATTGCTGTACGATCTTTGTAGCCAAACATCCGGTTACCAAGCCGATATTGGAGATTATTAAGAAGTCTGAGGAGAAGCTTTCGGATGTGATCGATTCGTTATTAGAGGAAGCGTATGCATCTATCGAAGTGGTAGAAGCCAATATTGAAGATCTTGTAAAGGCATAAGAGAATAGAGGAAAAAAAGAGGGTGTTCCGGAATTGCCCGAACACCCTCTGACTTGTTTGACTCAGTTGAATATTAGATAATGTATGGCTCTAAGGCTTTCATGATCTCTGAATCGTCGCCTTCTGCATGGATATTCAAGTCGATTGGCTGTGAAATATCCAAACTGAAAATGCCCATGATGGACTTCGCATCAATCACATATCTGCCGGAAACAAGATCGAATTCGGCATCAAACTTAGCGATGTCGTTCACAAAGCTTTTTACTTTATCAATTGAATTCAAAGAGATTTTAACTGATTTCATAGTGAATCCTCCTAGATAATTATTATGTCTTTGACATGTCTAGTATTATGATAACTTTTTAAATAGTAAAAGTCAATACGAAAAATATATAGTTTGTGTAAAGGATAGAATAAAAGAATATGAATAAAAATGAAGAACAGATGAGACCGTTAACAGCTTCTATTATCAATCTTGGCTGCAAAGTAAACAAGTATGAAGCAGATGCCATGAAAGATAAATTGATGGCTGCCGGAATGGTGGTTGTGGAACCGGATGATATTGCCGATATCTATATTGTGAATACCTGTTCCGTTACCAATATGGCACAGAAGAAATCCAGACAGATGCTGCGACGTGCTAAGAAGTGGAATCCGGAAGCAATCATCATTGCCGCAGGTTGTTATGTGAATGCAGAACATGATACATTGAAAAATGAGGAATTTGTGGATATCGTTGTAGGGAACAACTGCAAAAAAGATATTGTAGAGGTGATACAGGAATATCTGAAGAATTCCGCTCACGGAGATAATTATATTGAGATTGGGAAGACACACGAATACGAAGAGATGGGAAGACTGAATGCAGCACATTTGGATCACCAGCGGGCGTATGTTAAGATTCAGGACGGATGCAATCAGTTTTGTTCTTATTGTATCATTCCGTATACAAGAGGAAGGGTGCGAAGCAGGGACCCGGAGCGCATCTTAGATGAGATACAGGAATTGGCACAGACCGGAGTAAAGGAATTTGTTCTGACCGGAATTCACATTTCTTCCTATGGGGTTGATTTTACGGAACAGGATATGGATTTGGGAGATCTGATCGAACGGATCGGTGAGATCCCGGAAGTGGAACGGATCCGGATCGGTTCATTAGAACCAAGAATTGTTACTGCGGAATTCATTCAGAAAGTATCCAAAAGTGGTAAGCTTTGTCCGCATTTTCACTTGTCTTTGCAGAGTGCATGCAATGAAACTTTGAAACGGATGAACCGGAAATATACGATCGAAGAATTTATGGAAAAGTGTCAGTTGCTGCGGGATCGTTTTGAACAGCCTGCTATCACAACGGATGTCATTGTGGGATTTCCGGGTGAAACGGAAGAGGAATTTGCCGTAACGGTGGAGAATCTGAAACAACTGCAATTATATGAGATCCATGTTTTTAAGTATTCACCAAGATCCGGAACGGTTGCGGAGAAGATGCCGGATCAGATTCCGGAAGAAAAAAAGCATGCGAGAAGTGAAGAATTACTGACCCTTACCCAGAAACAGAAAGAAGAATACGAACAAAGTCTGAAAGGGTTGGAAGATGAAGTGCTGATTGAGGAAAAAGCAGATAATTCGGAGGATTGTTATACCGGACATACCACAAGATATGTCAGAGTATATGTACATTCCGAGGATGATCCGGTCAATCAGATTGTAAAGTATAGATATTAAAACTTGCAACTTTTGCAAAAGTATATTATCATATAGGTATCGAGATAAGGACGTGATGGTTATGAATAATCAGAATACATTTAATACACAATTTGTCGAAGTGGTAAAAGATAATAATCTGCCGGTGTCAGACATTCTTGCACAGGTATATACGGCATTGTCTGAGAAAGGCTACAATCCGGTGAGCCAGATTGTAGGATATGTGATCAGTGGAGATCCTACTTACATTACAAGTTATAAGAATGCAAGAAGTTTAATTATGAAGGCAGAGAGAGATGAGATTATCGAAGTTCTGTTGGAGAATTATATTGAGACAAGATTGAAGTGATCTTCTTTTTTGTCTGCAATGAATGTGGAACAGAATGGAATCATTAGGAGACAGAGGATGCGGATTTTAGGACTGGATTATGGTACTAAGACGGTTGGTGTAGCCCTGAGTGATGAGTTGGGAATCACTGCACAACCTATTATGACCATAGAGAGAAAGTCGGAGAATAAGTTACGAAAGACCTTAGCTAAGATTGAAGAGATCATTGAAGAGTATAAGGTTTCTTTTGTTGTGCTTGGATATCCGAAGAACATGAACAATACGATAGGACCCCGTGCGCAGGCAACAGAGGAATTTAAGGAACATATTGAGAGAAGAACCGGTTTGCAGGTTATTTTACAGGACGAGAGACTATCAACAGTTGAGTCGGAACGGATTCTGATAGAATCAGGAGTGCGTCGCGAGAATCGAAAAGAATATGTGGATAAGATGGCAGCAGCAGTAATTTTACAGAGTTATCTGGATGCACATCAATGATTGAAGAAAGGATATGAGAATGGAAGAATTAGAGACAATTGTAATTACATTTGATGATGACGAAGAAGTGGAATTTTTTGTTTTAGAGCAGACCCGGTTGATGGGTGTGAATTATTATTTGGTAGCACCGGTAGAAGATGAGGAAGACGAAGGCGACTGCTATATTCTCAAAGAGAATGTGGAGGGAACGGATGAAGAATATGGAGAGTATTCTTTTGTAGAGAATGAGAAAGAATTAGAGAGTTTATATCCAATATTTGAAGAGTTATTGGAAGATAGTGATATGGAGGTAGAGTTTTGAAAATGAATACAAGAAAGGGTGAGTCTGTGAAAAAGAATAATACAGAACAGACTCCCAGCGTGAAGATCATTCCTTTAGGAGGACTTGAGCAGATCGGTATGAACATTACTGCGATTGAGTATGAAGATACGATTGTAGTAATTGATTGCGGTCTGGCATTTCCGGAAGAGGACATGTTAGGAATCGATTTGGTAATTCCGGATGTCTCATATCTGAAGGATAATATTGACAAGGTAAAAGGTCTTGTGGTAACACACGGACATGAAGATCATATCGGAGCAATCCCGTATGTTGAGAAAGAGATCAACATTCCGATCTATGCAACCAAACTGACAATGGGATTGATTGATAACAAATTGAGAGAACACAACCTGCTCAACAATGTGAAACGCAAGGTTGTAAAGCATGGTCAGACGATCAATTTAGGATGTTTCCGGATTGAATTTATCCGGTCGAACCATTCTATCCCGGATTCTTCCGGACTTGCAATCTATACACCGGCAGGTATTCTGGTACACACCGGAGATTTTAAGGTAGATTTTACGCCTGTTTTTGGCGAGACGATTGATCTGCAAAGATATGCAGAATTAGGGAAAAAAGGCGTCTTGGCATTAATGGCGGACTCAACCAATGTGGAACGTCCGGGATTTACACCAAGTGAGAAAAAAGTGGGACATACATTTGATGTATTGTTTGCAGAGAATAAGAATAACCGGTTGATCATTGCTACATTCGCATCGAATGTGGATCGTGTGCAGCAGATCATTAACAGTGCGGACAAATATGGACGTAAAGTTGTAATTGAAGGCAGAAGCATGGTCAATGTTATCAATACGGCAACGGAACTGGGATTTATACAGATACCGGATAATACATTGATCGGTATTGAGCAGATGAAGAATTATCCGGATGAACAGATCGTGTTGATCACAACCGGAAGTCAGGGAGAGAATATGGCGGCATTAAGCCGGATTGCTGCGAATATTCACAGTAAGGTCAGCATTACACCGGGAGATACGGTTATATTAAGTTCCAGTCCAATCCCGGGCAATGAGAAGGCGATCAATAAGATCATTAATGAATTAGAGATGAAAGGTGCTAAGGTAATCTTCCAGGATACACATGTTTCCGGACATGCCTGTCAGGAAGAATTGAAACTGATCTATGCCTTGACCAAACCGCAGTATGCAATTCCTGTACACGGAGAGTATCGTCATCTTAAGCGTCATGCGGAACTGGCACAGGAAATGGGCGTCAACAAAGACAATATTGTCATTATGAATAACGGAAGCGTGCTGGAGTTATCGAAGAACAGAGTGAAAGTGACAGGGCATGTCGTTTCGCAGGGAATTCTGGTAGATGGACTTGGTGTTGGAGATGTCGGTAATATTGTATTAAGAGATCGTCAGCATTTATCACAGAATGGTTTGATTATTGTGGTGGTAACTTTGGAGAAACACAGCAATCTCTTAGTGGCAGGACCGGATATCGTATCGAGAGGTTTTGTTTATGTAAGAGAATCAGAGAATCTGATGGAAGAGTGTCATGATGTGGTTGAAGATGCGTTGAATCGTTGTCTGGATCACAATGTGACAGACTGGGGTAAGATTAAGACTTCGATCAAGGATGATCTTGGAGAATTCCTGTGGAAGAGAACAAAGAGAAATCCAATGATCCTGCCGATTATTACGGAAGTATAAAGAAGGGGTGGATTGCCATGATAGTAGCAGAAGCGAAACAATTGAATCAGGTTATTAAGAGCAGTGAAGAGTATACCAGATATCAGAATGCAATGAAGCAGGTCATGGCAGATCAGGCACTGTATCAGAAGATGAACGAATTCCGAAGAAGGAATTATGAATTGCAAAGCTATGATGATGGCGTGAACCGGTATCAGGAGATTCATAACCTTGGTCTGGAATATGAATCCGTTCTTCGTACACCGGTTGTGAATGAGTTTTTGGTGGCAGAACAGATATTGACACGGAAGATGGCAACAGTATACGAAACAATAGCGGATGGACTGGAGCTGGATTACAGTTATATGGAGTAAGGTCACGATGGAGAATGATAAGATTTCAAAAGTTATATTGCAGATCAGTTTGCGGACGTTGATGAATGTGGTATTGCTATTTATATTGGTGGAAGGATTTGTTTATACATATCAGTTCTCATATAAAGTATTTGCAGATGTTCCGTATATGCCGGCGTCATCGGATACGGTTACGATTACGATCGAGTCCGGAAGTACTGCAAAGCAGGTGGCAGACATCATGGAAGGCAGCGGATTGGTAGAGGATGACAAGCTCATCCTGGCAAGATTATATCTGGGCAAATATAACAAGAAGATTATAGCAGGAACCTATACATTGAGTCCTGCTATGTCGGCTGATGCAATCTGTAAGAAGATATGTGGAATTCAAAGTGAGGAAACGTTATGATAGTAGAAGAACGGATTACATCTTTTATCAACTCTATGAATGCAGATGAAACGGGAATTGTCGGAGTGATCGAAGAGGAAGCGATACGGGATGAAGTACCGATCATCCGAAAAGAAACAAAAGAATGGATCAAGACAATGCTGTTGATCCAGAAGCCGATGAGAATACTGGAAGTAGGAACGGCGGTTGGGTTTTCTGCAATCTATATGAGTAAGTATCTTCCGGCTGGGGCACATATCACAACAATTGAAAAATGGGAACCGAGAATTGATAAGGCAAAAGAGAATTTCAAACGGGCAGATAAAGAGGATTGTATTACGCTGTTAGAGGGAGATGCAGCGGATATATTGAAGGAATTGCAAGAACCGTTTGATTTTATATTTATGGATGCTGCCAAAGGACAGTATATCCATTTTCTTCCGGATGTGATCCGGCTTCTGGCAACAGGCGGCGTTTTGATCTCGGATAATGTATTACAGGATGGAGAAGTGCTGGATTCGAAATATGTGGTAGAACGAAGAAACCGGACGATTCATAGCCGGATGAGGGAGTATCTGTATACTCTGAAGAACCATGAGCAATTGGAAACGTCTATTATTCCATTGGGTGATGGTGTGGCACTTTCTGTAAAGATACAATGACAAATGGATTTGGATAATGTGAAGAGGAAAGGATAAGATGAGAAGAAAGATAGAGTTATTGATTCCTGCCGGAAGTCTGGAAGTTCTGCGTGTGGCCGTGGATTATGGGGCGGATGCGGTATATATCGGTGGAGAAGCGTTTGGATTGAGAGCAAAAGCACATAATTTTACATTGGATGAGATGCGGGAAGGATGCGATTACTGTCATTCACATAATGCAAAGCTTTATGTTACGGTAAATATATTTGCGCATAATGCGGACTTACCGGGTGTTCGTCAATATTTAGAACAATTAAAGACGGTTCCGGTGGATGCTCTGATCATTTCGGATCCGGCGATATTTACAATGGCAAGAGAGATCTTGCCACAAATGGAACTTCATGTCAGCACACAGGCGAATAATACCAATTATGGTATTTACCGGTTCTGGTATGGATTGGGCGCAAAACGAGTAGTGTCTGCGAGAGAATTGTCGTTAGAAGAGCTAAAAGAGATTCGAAGCAATATTCCGGATGACATGGAAATAGAAAGTTTTATTCATGGAGCGATGTGTATATCCTATTCGGGCAGATGCCTTCTCAGCAATTTTTTGACGGGAAGAGATGCGAATCAGGGAGCCTGCACACATCCATGCCGCTGGCAGTACAGTGTAGTGGAAGAGAAACGGCCGGGCGAATATTTTCCGGTGGAGGAGGATGAGCGCGGAACATATATCTTCAATTCCAAAGATCTTTGTATGATCGAACATATACCGGAGCTGGTGGAGGCAGGTATAGACAGTTTTAAGATCGAAGGCAGAATGAAGACTGCATTATATGTTGCTACAGTAGCAAGAACATACCGAAAAGCAATTGATGATTATAAGAAGGATGAACAATTGTACCGGGATCATCTTGATTATTATCGGGAAGAGATTGGCAAGTGCACATATCGTCAGTTTACGACTGGTTTTTATTTTGGAAAACCGGGACCGGATGAACAGGTGTATGACAGCAATGAATATGTGAAAGAATACACGTATATCGGAACGATAGAGGATGTAGATGAACAGGGATATGCGCATTTTATCCAGCGTAACAAATTTGCGGTTGGAGAAACAGTGGAAGCGATGCAGTTTGATGGAACCAATCTGTCCCTGACGGTGCAGGGAATATGGAACGAAAAGGGCGAGTCTGTTCTAAGTGCACCGCATCCGAAAGAGCCGTTAACGGTTGATCTTGGTGCAAAGTTAGAAAAAGGAATGATCTTACGCAGAAGAACTGTCGAGTGATCTGCGGAGTTTGAACAGAGCCTTTTTTTCGATACGGGAAACGTAAGAGCGGGAGATTTGTAAGGAAGCTGCAACCTCCCGCTGTGTTTTTGCTTCATTGCCAAACAGACCGTAACGAAGAGATAATACCTCGAGTTCACGCGGATCCAACACTTTTTGTATGGCATTATATAACTGCAGGATCGTATCTTCTAATATGATGTGATCGGATATTTCTTTATCATCATATTCTACTATATCTAAGAGGTTGATCTCGTTCCCCTCTTTATCGGTTCCAATTGGTTCATATAAAGAGAATTCACGGGAACATTTTCTCTCCTGACGAAGCATCATCAGCAATTCGTTTTCAATACAACGGGAAGCATAGGTTACAAGCCGGCTGCCTTTTTCTAAGTCATAGGTGTTGATTGCTTTGATCAGACCTATGGTTCCGATGGAGATCAGATCATCCGTATCCCGCTCAAAATTATTATATTTTTTTACAATATGTGCGACGAGCCTTAAGTTGTATTCTACTAATATATTCCGTGCCTCTAAGTCTCCTGCCTTACTTCGCTTCAGATAATACATTTCCAGTTTTTTTGATAAAGGTTGCTTGAAGGTTTGCATGGAGTCACCTGAAAGGGCTTTTCATTATTCTATGAGTGGAAACGTAAAATGTGCTTTTCCACAATTGCTTTTGTGCAAATTAACAAAATTCTATAAAAGGTTTCCTTTTTTTTGGTAATGTGGTACAATGTTAGCAATAAACTTATGAGAGGTCTTGCATATGCGTATTGGAGTTGGAAGAAAGAAATTAAGAATGGGCGATCTGCTTGTTGCGGCAGGGGCAATTACCGAGGAGCAGTTGCAGCAGGCACTGACGTTACAGAAGGAGAAAGGACAGAAGTTAGGAAGAACACTTGTCGAAGAGGGGTTCATCAGTCAGGAACTTCTGATTGCAGTATTAACACAGCAGTTAGGAGTGGAATTCATTGATCTGAAGGCATGCAAGTTTGATGATGATGTACTGAATCTGATACCGGAAGATATCGTTATGAAGTACAATGCAGTTCCGTTAGGATATGATGAGAACAATCCGAATGTACTGAGGGTGGCAATGGCGGATCCGATGGATATTATTGCTACAGATGATATTTCCATTGTTACCGGGTGCCAGATTGAAGTGTTGCTTGCAATGGAAGAAGACATCCAGTCTACGATTGGCAAATATTATGGTAATCACCAGGCGATGGAAGCTGCGGAAGCATACCGGAAAGAACGTGAACAGAGTATGCTTTCGGAAGCAGAAGAGGAAGAAGCCAATGCAGATATTGAGAATTCGCCGATTGTATTATTGGTAAAACAGATATTAGAGGGCGGTGTAAGACAGAGAGCATCCGATATTCATATCGAACCGTTAGAGTCTTCGGTTCGTGTCCGTTATCGTATTGATGGTGTACTGAAACAGGTAATGTCGTATGACTACTCACTGCTTTCCGGTATCTGTGCACGTCTGAAGATTATGGGTGGTATGGATATTTCGGAGAAACGTAAACCACAGGATGGTCGTATCTCTATTATGGTTGACCGGAGAGAGTTTGATATCCGTGTGTCTATGCTGCCAACAGTATATGGAGAGAAGACGGTTATGCGTCTTACTTCGAAGGAAGGTCTGACCAGACCGAAGTCCGGACTTGGTTTCTCACCGGAAGAGGAAAAAGTATTCGATGGAATCTTAAGTAACCCACATGGAATCATCCTGGTAACAGGACCTACCGGTTCCGGTAAATCTACTACACTGTATACTGCACTTAGTGAGCTGAATACAGAAGAAGTTAATATCATCACCGTTGAGGATCCGGTTGAGGCGAATATCGATGGAATCAATCAGTGTCAGGTTAATGAGAAAGCGGAGATGACATTTGCGGCTGCCTTGCGTTCTATCCTGCGTCAGGATCCGGATATCATCATGATCGGTGAGATTCGAGACGGTGAGACAGCGGATATTGCGGTTAAGGCCGCTATTACCGGTCACTTGGTTGTATCAACACTGCATACAAACTCAGCGGCTTCTACTGTAACACGTTTGATCGATATGGGAATTGAACCATATACGGCAGGTGATGCGCTGGTGGGCGTTATTGCACAGCGATTGGTGCGTAGATTATGTACATGTAAGCAACCTCGATATGCAGAAGATTACGAGAAGAAATTATTAGGAGTTTCTGATACGGAAGAGGATGTAGTTATTTATGAACCGAACGGATGTCCGTTATGTAATGATACCGGATTTTCAGGACGAATCGGTGTATACGAGATGATGGCGGTTACAAGAAGTTTGCAGCAGGTTATCGCAAGGAATGCTCCGGCGAATGAGATTGAGAGGCAGGCTTTGTCAGAGGGAATGTCCACATTGAAATTAAGCGTTGCCAGACATGTATTGAATGGAATAACCTCTATGTCCGAGATGCGTAAGATCGTTTACGAGGCAGGAGATCAATATTAAGAGGAGACATAAGAACGGTTGGAAGAAACCGGAGACAGAGAGTGTGAAAGGGGAAGAAAGATGATAGATATTAAGGAGTTATTGACATTTTCAGTAGAGCAAAAGGCATCAGATGTACATATTGCGGTAGGAATCCCACCGAAACTTCGTATCAATGGTAAATTGATCGAAGTAGAATGCCCGCCGTTAGAGCCAATGGATGCGGCAGAGATGATCGGTGCCACAATGAACGAACGTCACAAACAGATACTGAAAGAAAGAGGAGAGGTTGACTTCTCGTTTGATTCTGATGAGACCGGACGTTTCCGTGTGAATGTATTTATGGATCGCGGTAATATGGCGGCTGCTTACCGTCGGGTTGAGACGGTGATCCCGAGACCGGATCAGTTGGGAATTCCGAGTGAGGTTGTTGAATTATATAAGAAGAAACGTGGACTTGTACTGGTAACAGGACCTACCGGTTCCGGTAAGTCAACAACGCTGGCGTCTATCATCAATAAGGCGAATGAGAACCTGACAGATCATATTATCACATTGGAGGATCCGATTGAGTATGTGCATCATCACAAGAAGTCAGTTGTGAATCAGCGCGAAGTTGGAATGGATACATTAAGCTATGGTAATGCATTGCGTGCAGCACTTCGTGAAGATCCAGATATTATTCTGTTAGGAGAGATGCGTGACTTAGAGACAATCTCTACTGCGATTACTGCGGCTGAGACTGGTCACTTGGTATTCTCAACTTTGCATACAATTGGTGCAGCGAATACAATTGACCGTATTATTGACGTGTTCCCGACACATCAGCAGCAACAGACCCGTGTACAGCTAGCGATGATTCTGGAAGGTGTAATTTCACAGGCACTTGTTCCGGCAGAGGATGGACGAGGCCGGGTGGCAGCGTTTGAGGTAATGTTCGGAAGCGCAGCAATCCGAAGTCTGATCCGTGAAGCAAAGACCCATCAGATCCAGTCAACGATCCAGACAAGCAGACAGATGGGTATGATTACATTGGACGATCATTTGTTTGAATTGTACAAAGAGGGAGTAATTAGTCGTGAAAATGCACTAATATACGCGCAGGATCAGGTTGCAATGAAGAAAAAAATGTAGGGCGTTGTATATATTTCATAAAAAAACGAATTTATGTTAATTCAATGTTGCAATTTTGAACAAAATGGTTTATTATCATAAAAAGGAAATAGATTGTTAATAAAATGTTCATAATTTGTTCGAGTGAATGCCGAATAGATTAGGAGCCAGAATGAGACGAATGGTGGAGGAGTTGTATGGCACAGTTTAATTATAAGGCTGTTGACAAGAATGGTAAGGCGAAAAAGGGTACCATTGATGCAGCAGACAGAGAGAAAGCACAGGAGAAACTGAAATCAGAAGGCTTGGCTGTTACGGAGCTGAAGGATGCAGGAGAGGCAAAAGCAGGTTTCAGCCTGGGCAAGAAGAAGGTTAAGAGTAGAGACCTCTCTATCTTATGTAAGCAGATGGTGAGTATCTTGAATGCGGGTGTTACGGTAATCACGGCGTTGGATATGCTCTCGGAACAGATGGATAACAAGACGTTGAAGAGTGCATTGGTAGAAGCGAAGATCTATGTGGAGAAAGGTGGTACTTTTTCAGATGCAATGCGTCTGAATCCGGATGTATTCCCGCCAATCATGATCAACATGGTAGCTGCCGGTGAGTCTTCCGGTAGTATGGAGAAGTCTTTTGATCGATTGTCTACACATTTTGAGAAAGATGATGCGTTGAAAGGCAAGATCAAAGGAGCACTTACCTATCCAATTATCGTTATGATTGTAGCTGTTTTGGTTATTGTTGTCGTTATGATCGCGGTTATTCCGAACTTTGTAGAGATGTTTGCAGATATGGGAACACAGCTTCCGCTTGCAACTCGAATGATGATGGCGGGTAGTGATTTTGTGTTACATAAGTGGTTTATCTTGGTACCAGCGATTATTGCGATTGTAGTTGGATTGAAAGTGTTCTTTGCAACACCTACCGGTAAGTTGTTATTTGCCAAGGCGTCTATTAACGCACCGATCTTCAGCGATCTGGTGATCAAGTCGAATGCGTCACGGTTTTCCAGAACCTTGAGTACATTGATGGGTGCAGGTATTCCGATGTTGGATGCAATTGAACAGGTTGCCAAGATGATGGATAATGTAATCTTCCGTGAAGGCTTAATGAACACGAAGACACAGGTTGCCAAAGGTCTTCCTTTATCAAAACCATTGAAAGATATGGATGTATTCCCAACAATGTTGGTACAGATGGTTAAGATTGGTGAAGAGACCGGTAATATTGAAGATATGATGGAGAAAGTTGCAGATCTGTATGACCGGGAGGTTGATCTTGCAACGGAATCTCTGACACAGGCAATGGAGCCTCTTACAATGGTTCTTATGGCAGGTATTGTAGGTTTGATTGTAGCTGCTGTATATGGACCAATCCTGAGTATGTACGAAGGTATTGATAATATGTAGTTCTTACGAGCCATGTACAAGCACAGCTAAGAGCAAGTTGGACAAGCTTGCTTGTGACAACTTGTTGTTAGTTGTGCTTGTATACGGCGACAAGCCACAGCGAGACGATAGTCGAGCTGGCATGGCTACCTAATCTGGTTAATTCTGCTGATGACCAGGGCAGTTTTAATAAAAATTTTTTATAAGAAAAGGAGAGATTATTATGAAAAAAACAAACAAAGGTTTTTCTATGGTCGAGCTTATTATCGTTATCGCGATTATGGCTATCTTAGCAGGTGCACTTGCACCAGCACTTATTAAGTACATCAACAAGTCTAGATTATCAACAGATATTCAGACAGCAAACACAATTGGTACTGCAATTCAGACTGCGCTTTCTAACGAAACAGGATATGATTCAGCTGTAGCAACTTATAATACGCAGGTGAAGGATTTGTCGTCAATTTATGCTGCTTCAGACGCATTTGCAACAAGTATTAAAGATACTGTTGGTGGAAGCAATGCACCTAAATTGAAAGCAAAGAAATGTATGAATAAGGGTGCAAATACAACTGGATATGGCGGACAGTTCTATATTTATGTTTATCCAGAGAAGAACTATTCGTGTGTTATGGCTGGAAACAACGCTGCACCTACTGTAGCATATAGTAATGGTCAGGTGACTGTTACTAACGGACATTTGCTTTACCCGACTGCTGATAAATGCTTGACAGATGATAGCGTTTCACAGTGTGGACAGTAATTAACTAAAGAATTATACAAACGCATCCTCTGTATAGAGGATGTGTTTGTGTAGTGTATGAGAAAGGTATGATATGATATATATAGGTTTCGTACTAGGAGGGTTGTTTAGTCTACTTTGTGGATTTGCTGAGGAACTTGCAGGTTTTTTGGCGGAAATGGAGAAAGATACATATTGCGAAAGGTGTGGACGAAAAGATACTTGTATTGCACCGAGAAAAGTATATAGTGTAGGCGGTAAAACGAATTTTCTCAATGAGTGGATGCTGGTCACTTTCTTTTTAGTACGGAAACGATGTGAATTCATACACTGTGGAAAAAACTATCGACGGTATATGTGGATGTTGATAGGTTTTATTGCGTTTACAATTCCTTTTTGGTCGAAGGAATTTACGCTGATAGGTTTTTTATATGGAATAACGGGAGTTACTCTGCTATTTTTGACAGTGGTAGACTGGAATTCCCAATATATTCCATTCGAATGTAATGTGTTAATTTTTTTATGCGGACTGATTCATTTATATACGAATTTTTCTAATTGGTTGGATTATATAATTGGTCTTTTTGCGGTCAGCGGTTTTTTGTTATTGTTGGATCGGATTTCTACTCCTATGTTAAAGAAACAATACGGAGAAGATGTGGATCAGGTAATAGGGGACGGTGACATCAAATTAATGGCAGCGACTGGCTTACTATTAGGCTGGAAACTTAATTTTATAGCATTAGGGATTGGCTGTGTTATGGGGTCAGTAATACATCTTATCTTAATGAAGATTAAGGGAAGTGGGCATAGGCTTGCTTTCGGCCCGTATTTATCTTTGGGCGTTTATATTACAATGATATGCGGTGAACAGCTTGTGAGCTGGTACCTGAATTTTTTGGGCGTTAAGCCCCTTTAGAATAACTTCTGATTAGCGAGGGAGGCTACGATATGGCAAAAAGTAACAAAGTCTTAACAGTAGAGATAACAAACGAAAGTATTACAATTATTGAAGTATCGCCTTCAATAAAGAAACAGACAAACGTACATAATGCGTTGATTTTTGAAACACCGGAAGATGCATATGAAGATGGTGCATTACGGGACGTTGAAAAACTTGCTTCTGCAATTCGGGAGCAGTTAGATGCAAATGGAATTACGAATAAGAATGTGATATTCATTCTTTCCTCCAGTAAAGTAGTAAACCGTGAGGTGTTAATTCCGGAAGTAAAGGAAAACAAGGTGAAGGGAATAGTAGATGCGAATGCATCAGAATATTTCCCGGTTAATATAGAAGATTATGTAGTTTCTCATTCTATATTAGAGCATGTAGTGAATGAAGATAAGACCAAACAGTTGAAGTTGATGGTTGTTGCAGCGCCGCTTACGATGGTGAAGAGCTATTATGAACTGGGCAGCATGTTGGGGCTGAATGTGCAGTCGATTGATTATGTTGGTAACTCTATGTTACAGTTGATCAAGACACAGACGAGCGCAACAATGACAACGATGGTCATTCAGTTAGGCAGCGAGTCTACAATCCTTAACATTGTAAAGGGAGATACCTTATTGTTACAAAGAACGGTACCATATGGAACGAATGCAGTTGTAACAGAGGTAATGGATGAAAAAGATGTGGATGCGACAACCGCAATGACACTTCTTCAGAATGAGAGACTGATTACAGTAGATTTTGACGATAATGCTGCAACAGGAGCATTTCGTTATCTGATCAATAATATTGGTCGTGTGATTGATTATTATGTAACAAAGAATCCGGATAAGCCGATCGATGACGTATTCCTTACCGGTGACGGAGCGTTGATCCGTGGTATTGATGGATTATTCAAGATTCAGTTGAATATCCAGACGAGAATTATGGACAGTTTATACAATGTAAAGTTTGATCCGAAAATCGATCTCAAGATATACAATCCGGTATATCTGATTGCACCCATTGGTGCTGCGTTTGCACCAATGGGATTCCGTCCGACAGAAGTGAAGACGAAAGGATCAGCGTCTGATGCGGATCTGGTGAAGTATGGAGTGGCAGTACTAGTTGTTAGTGTGATTGTTGCTGCGGCATCCGTTGGTGTTACAACGGTAATGAAGAACAATGAACAGGCAAAGCAGGCAAGTTTGAATGCACAGATTGCAGCAATTGCAGATATTGATCAGATTATAAGCGACTATGATGCAGTGGTTGCCAAATACAAAGATATCAAGACAATGTATGATCAGACTAGAACATTAAATGAAAACTTCAATATGTTGTTTGATGATCTTGAGAAGAATCAGCCAAAGGATGTGTCAATTCAGAGCTTTAATTCTTCCGATGGTGGTGTGAATATAGGTGCAACGGCGAAATCTCTGGATGCAATCGCAAAGTTTATCATTCAGTTAAAGAAGATTGAATGTATTGACAATGCATTTGTTCCAAGTTATACGGAAGATGTGGATGATGCCGGCAATAAGACCTATACATTTACAGTGACTGCTAATTTTGTTTCTATGGTACAGGATGAAGATGCCGAACTAGAAGAACAGAATACCGGTGATGCTACCTTAGATACACCGGCAGCAGAATAGGAGGGATGAATATGACATTAAAGAGTTCAGATAAAGCATTATTATTAGGAATCGTAGGTATTGTGATTGCAATACTGGCTATCATATATGTTGCAAAGCCAAATATTGATACAATGAACAGCGTGAAGGCTGAGAATCAGCAGCTTCAGGCAAGATTGAATGAATTGAACCAGAAACAGGCAAAACGTGATCAGTATCTTGCAGATACAGAGAAGTATCAGGGTAAATTTGATGAAGTCTTGAATTCGTTCCCTGCTGATTTGAATCAGGAGATCAGTATCATGTTTGTAAAAGGGATTACAACAGATAATGATTTTACGGTATCCAGCTTAGGATTGGGTGAGAAAGAGCAGTTCTATACACTTGGCATGAATGGTGGAGATGCTGCACTTACAGATGGAACCGCAGATGCTGCTGCAACAGAAGCGACAACAGAGGCTGCCAGCACAGAAGCGACAACAGAGGCTGCGGAAGGCACAGAATTGACTGAAGGTGCACCTACAGATACATCTGCATATCAGTGCTATCGTGCATCATTCCCAATTACATATACAGGAAGTTATAAGTCATTAAAGGATGTTGTATCTTATGTAGATAATTATTCAGACCGAATGACTATTAATTCTGTGGACATTGCATATGATGAAAAAGCAGATGAATATTCCGGTAACATGACAATGATGTGTTACTCCATTGAGAGTGCAGATCGTCCGGAGCGTCAGATTGAGTTGAATGAGGTACAGACCGGTGTAAGTAATATCTTCCAGGGTGGAAGTGGATCCGGAAGCAGTGACAGTGATTCTGAGAAATTGAATAAGTATGATGAGAATGACGGAGCTGCTATTTCAAGCAACTATGATTTCTATGCAATGTTGAATCCTTCCACAAGTGATGTGTCTGCTAAGGTAGTAGGACAGAACGGAACAGGCAAAGAAGCATCGGTTATCTCTAACAGTGATAATACAGTATCAACATTAAGCTTTGATTTCTATGAGAAAGATGGAAAGAATTACTGCAAGTATACATTAGACAATTCTACTTCTTATGAAGCAGAGGTTACTTCTGCAGAAGATGTGAAATTATTATTACAGTCTTCAGCAAGAAAAGATGGTGATGATAAGGTAGGTATTCGTGTAACAATTAATAATACAACGAAGCTTCCGGTTTATGTAAAAGTAACAGGCGACGATGCTACATCTGCACGTGTTGAGATTGCAAGCAAGACAGGTTCAGTGAAAGTGTACAAATAAGAAATGGAGTGATTCATGTAATGAACAAATTCCACAACAAAGGTGTAACATTCTTTGAGATTGTTATTGCTGTTGCAATTTTTGCAATTCTGATGTGCCCGATCGTAGCAAAATTAATTGAGGCGATGAAGATATCGGATTCTGCCAAGGTTGCACAGAATAAATATGAATTAGCAGAGAACTTGATTGAAAATGTTAAGAATTCTTCTGATTTTATGCCGGAACAGCTAGAGGTGGCAACGGCTACAACAATGCCGACATATTCTTTGACGAAAGCGACAACGAATAGTTTTCTGACAGAGATTACAGATGGAAGTGTAACAAAGTATCCATATCCTTCGGATTCTTCCGTTCATGTGGCTCAATATGAAAAGGAAGATGGAACACCAACTACTATACCATACAGTGATTATGTGTTAACCGGTAAGTCAAAGGTTGGAAAACAAAAAAAAGATTGCTATTATGCGATATCTGTAAGTAATGAAGGGTATGCTGCGTTACAGTCGGAAGGAAAGCTTGTTGATAACCCGAATAATTCTACGTTGTCAACAATTGAGAATCTGGATGCGAATAAAGTTGCATTAATTAACGGAACAATCGGTAACTATGATTCCACTGTTACCAATGCATTTATGTCGCAGAAGTTGGATATCTTAAAAGTCGGTGACAGAAACCGTTGGGAACAGTATACCAAACAGCAGGCAGAGATTGTTGCATTCCCGAATGATACAGTTACCCGTGTAATTGAGGTTTCGATCAAGAGTGATAACGGAGATAAAGCAAGTGGTAAGAGAAAATATACGGTAACTTGTAAGTTACGGTATATGGAGAATACAAACATCAAATTAAAAGATGGAATCTATGCCGGTAAGAGTTTGAAGGAGTATTTGGAACCAATTGAATATGTACCTTATGAGAAGACATTTACCGGAAAGCTTCCTCACATATATCTGATGTATAATCCATGCTTATATAATAGTAATTATATGGCGGAAGATTATATTGTATTAGATACTTCACAGATGGATCCGACAGAGGCGGATGATGCAAAATCAAAAGTTGAGATGTATGTAATTGAGACTGCAGAACAATTTTCGGATACAGCCGCAGCTGCTTATAAAGAGGCCTACAAAGAAGTAACAGGAAAAGATGTAAGTGATGCTGCAACCAGATATTTGATGAACAATAAGACAATCCGGGATCGTTCGGATGTTAAGATCAATATTATTGGTGCAACTACGGCAACATCAAATGCATCCAAATATGTGACAATTTATAATAACTTTAATATTGATCCGGCTACAGATATGAACTTGCCGGATACGGTGTCCAGTTATGCAAGCTTACCGAACAATTCACCGCTGAAGGAATCTTTGGATAAAGCTTATCAGGATGGATTGACAGATAATAATAAGAAAAACAGTAAAGTTGTATTAACCAATCGGTATCCGATTGATATGTTAGAAAATGCTCATCCAACATATTATGAGATGTCAACAAGACAGATTAAAAAATTGGAGAGCGCAAAATCAGCGGCTTCGCCGTTGTATGATGTAAAAATATATTTGTCAGATACGGCATTTGATACATCGGATTATAGTTCTTTACAGGCACAGTTAAAGTCTATGACACCAACAATTTCAGGAACGAAGGGAGGAAACTGATAAATGATGAAAAAGATCAAGAAAAAGCTGAATAATCAGGGTAATACATTTATCATGGTTGTAGTTTCCTTATCGTTTCTTGCAATTTTAACAGCTTCTTTGCTTGTTGCAATTGCATTGTGTTATCGTTTGAAGATCATGGATATTAACTCGCGGGATAACTTCTATTATCTGGAACAGGCAATGGATGAGATATATGCGGGTGTCGGTAAGGATGCAATGGATAATCTGAATCAGGCATATTCTGACACATTGGAAGTCATTGTATATTATGATACCGACAGTAAGTCTTATGTAACGATGGATAATGAAGTTGCAAATAGAATTATGAAAAAGACTTACATGAAACTGGTCAAGGATAAAGCAACCAGTAAATATACTACCAAGGATGAGGCATTAGCAAGAATCAAGAGCTTTATATCGAATCCATATGATGCATCAACAAATGCAGAAGGTGTACAGTGTACGATTGCTAATGTGGATCTGAGTGAAAAAGATAATGACAATCTTACGATTTTGAATCTTGAGTTGAGTCGTACAGCAAAATATTCAGCGACCGGATTGGGACAGAGAGGTAAGACGGATTCTTTTACACAGAAGATTTCTACAGATCTTGTAATTGGAGAACCGCAGTTTGATGTGTCGTTTAATACAATCGAAGCATCATTGAATGATCTGTTTTCATTTTCTATGATTGCGGATAAAGGTGTTGATATCCGCAATGCATATAAGGTAAATGTTGCAGGTGATATCTATGCGGCATCTGATTTCTATAATAAAGATTATAATGGAACAACGAATAAGACCATTGGAGATTCAACAAGTAATCTGTATACGAAATTGAAAAACAAATTAAACGAGCCATCTACGGATCCGACATCAAAGGATAAAGCAGCAGAAGAAGTTGAAAAATATAAAGTTAAGATTTCTTCCAAAGAAGATAGCAATGCAAACGGAGTGCAGGAAACAAGCATGTATTCCGGCATTTATATGAGCAATTCCAATGTTGTTATCACTGCAAGTAAACTGATTGTCCCAGGTACAATTGCAGCAATGAATACATCTACATTGACGGTCAGTGGTATTAATGGCAATCGTGTCGGCAAGACAGATATCTGGGCTGATAGCATTGTATTAGGTGGTTATTCTTTGAAAAAAGCAGGAAAGACATTAGTTGGTTCTGATGTGTCATTGAATGCAAATTGTTATATTTCTGACGACTTGGAAGTAAATGCAACCGGAGCAAAGGTTGCGGTTATCGGAACGTATTATGGATATAATAATTCAACAACTGACACAAGATCATTTACTACACCGTTCTTAAATGCAAATGGTGTTGCAAATGGTAAGACATGGAATGCAGAGAAAGATCAATATCAGACAGGTCAGGCTCATTATAACAGTAGTGCGGTTATCCTGAATGGTGAGAATGCAACATTGGATCTTAAAGATGTTACTTCAATGTATATTGCCGGTCAGTCTTATATCGAGATGTCTAAAGATACAACAACGACAGAAGAAGATAAAGAATATTCTTATACAACAGTAGATGAGAATAACAATGATGTTGTTAAGACGGATACAGAAGAAAATGTTGAGGTTAAGACATTTACTTATCTGAGTAAGGGTGTTCAAAAGAACAAAGATGGTTCAACCAGAACAGATCCAAGTGGTAATCCGTTAGAAGATAATTATACATCTACCGGAACAAACAGTAATCAGGAATTTACAGCGATTCAGGACTATAAGACCGGTGAGGCTGTATCTATTAAGAGTAATCAGTTAGCCTATATTCCACCTAGTGCAATTATGACGGATAATAATGGTAATTATTATGTCACTATGCCGGAAGGTTTATGGGAAGTGGAACCATTTAACACATGGACAAATGCGGAGAGAAAGAGCCTGAAAGAAACACTCGGATATGTACCTGTTATCAAAACGGTTGTGTCTGGTAACACGAACTATTTCTTTGACTTCAGCAAGATTAATGAAGTTAAGAACGGAACATTAAGTCCGGTTAAGATGAATGAGTTCATTGCAGCATATAGTGAAGTGTTTACAGATGGATCAAAATCTGCAGCAGCATCTTATCTTACAGACATTACGGATTATGAAAACTTCAAGGTAAAATTATTAAATCTTCCAACAGAAGTGAATTCGAATAAGACAGATTATGATAAGATTTATTCAAATGCGGCTTTGACAGTTAAGAATGGAACAACCTTTAATATTCGGGCAAAGGGCGAATCTATTGATGCATTATTAGCAGCAGCAGATACAATCAATAAGAATGATGCTGTGAAAGCAGGCGAGACTGTAGACGAGAACGGAAACGTTGTGAAAGCACCGGAAACTATTGAGGTTACAGATACAAATGGTAATAAGAAGTCAAACAGTACATGGGGTAATGGTGTTACACTTGCGACTAGTGTTACACAGAATTTACAGAGCCAGTATCGTGAGATGAAATTATTATTAACAACACAGTCAAAGGATTCAACAGGTGTTGAAGTAGCACATGATATTGCAGAAAGTGCAATCACGCCAATTAATTATTTCTTTAAGTTTTCTTTATTTGGCACAAATTTAAAGATAGATGATATTTCCAATAAAAATGTGGAAAAATCCGGATACGGAATTTGGACCAATAAGGGTGATGTGACGATTACAGAGTCAGATGGTGTGAATATTAAGGGCATGATTATCTGCAGAGGTGACGTTAAATTTGATTCAAAGGTCAAGAGCTTTGAGGGTATTATTGTTACCGGTGGTAAAATATACGTTGACCATGATATGGACTTTGTAGCAAACGAAGAGGTTATCAAAGGACTACTGCGTACTTGTGAAGAAAACCGTAAGGAAAAGCCGGAGTATGAACAGATCTTAAAGTTATTCCGCAGCTATGGTGGTAATGAGTCACAGGATGAATTGACAAATCTTGATAATTCAGAATCTGCTACGAATATCAGTACAGTGCAATTTGCGGATATTCTGGAGTTTAGCAACTGGAAGAAGAACGTAGATGATGTTAGTTCAGCAGAGTCAGGCAACTAGGGGGTGTTCGGATGAAGAGAAGTAATAAGGGATATTCTTTAGTTGAATTGTTGATCGTAATTGCAATTATGGCAATTCTTTCCGGTGTGGCAGTTGTTTCTGTTGGATTGATCAAGCAGGCAAGAGCGAGAGATGCTGTTCAAAGTTTTAATTCCCAACTGACAAGTGCCTGGTTACAGACCAAGGCGATTGGAGAAAAACAAGACAGTATGTATATGAAAGTTGTCAGAAATGGAAATCAGGCTGATTTTACGATCAGCCTGTATGACGGAACGACGAAGAAGGATTTATCCGGCGGCACGGTTGATAACAATGGATATGTGACTGCTGAGACAGGTAATATCACATTAAGCAAATATATTACGATTACATATACACCGTCAGATGCGGATCAGTTGGAATCCGGATATGGCAATGATAAAGGTACTGATGGCAGCGGTCAGTGGTATATCAAATTTGATAAAGCAACCGGTGCTGTACTAAAAGGTGCAGGGAAGTATGTATTTACTGATACCAAAGGTGATCTTGTCTCGACAGTGTATCTGGATGCGGCAACCGGTAACCATTATATTAAGTAGGAGGGGATAGCATATGAAGAAGAATCGAGGTTTTTCATTGATTGAATTATTGATTGCTATCACCATTCTTGCAATCATAATGGTAATGATCAGTGGATTTATGACATCTACAGTGAATTCACATACAAAGAATCGTAGAGAGATGCAGGTACAGGATGAAGCAATGCGGATCTATTCGCAGGTTGCAGATATGATCATGCAGGCTACATATGTGAGAATTACTTCTGCAGATGGAGAAGCCTATCAGTATAATAAGACGGACAAGAAGTTTGAAAAAGTGACACCAACGGTTTCGTTGAAACAGACTTTTGTACCGGATAATTATTGCAACTATGAATTGAATGGTCAATATGCAGATCGTAAGGTGATCGTAGATTATAAGACCTATAATCTGGTTGATGAGAACAATAAGGTTTATCCGAATGCCGGACCTGAGCAGACACCGGTTCCGCGTAATGATCTTGTGGATAAAGAAGACATAACCAATAATGTTGGTTTGCAGTCATTTCGTGCATTGTATCAGCAAGATACCACAGATCCGGATAAGTATAATAGTTATTATATAAAACCGGAATATATTTATATTGAGTATAGTGATGCATATACGAAAGCAACAACAACAGAAGAGTCTGACAATGGTACACTTGTTAACAAGGTAACAGACACACAACAGTCGAGAAAATGCTTAATCCTAAAATATGACGAGACATCACGTAAATTATATATGTATCGTTACACGGGTACAGCAGATGTGCCGAAAACAGTAGGATATTATGAAGCAAAAGATTTGTTGGAATCACAGATTATGACAGATGATCAGACGGGTTATATATCAGATAAGATTAAATATTTATACTTAACAGCCAGACCGGATGATAATTCACTTGAACTTGCACTTCAGATCGAAGACGCAAAGAATGAAGGCTTTGTATATAATCTGAAAGAAACAGTAAACATTCGTAATAATAATGTATTGACAGTAAAACCACAGTTGAAACGTAAGAAGATTAACAGTACAACAGGTGGATCGGGTAGTGGTGGATCTGGTACACCTTCGGAAGGTGGTGGCGGTTCTGTTACTCCTCCTGAAGATGGCGGTGGATCGGCTACGCCTCCGGGTGAAGATGGAAATTGATGGAACATGACACAATTTATTAACAAAATGTTGTTAATTAGAAAAGGAGAAAGGATATGCTGAAAAACAAAAAAGGATTTCTGATTACAATTACATTATTGATAATTGCTGTCATGGGTGGTTCTGCAATCGCATATACACTTGCAGGAAACGGTGGCAAAGAATCAGAAACCATTAAGACAGAAGTGAATCAGTCATCGGCATCCTTATCCGGTAATCTTGGCTTTATGGAGTATGTGTCAAATATTGATTTAATTATTGAAGACTCTAATAATAGCAGTAGTTACCGGTATAAGATCGTGCATGTAGTACCAAAGAGTAATCAGAGTACTACCGTATCGAAATATGTATCTGATGATGTGTTCCGTACTTTGGTAATTAATGGTAATAAGGAAAGAGACGCTGAAATGCCAAAGGATCGAGTATCTGTTACAAGATTGGAGTTGGATTCTAATGTGAAAACAACAACTGCAATTGGTGATAATACGGCAGGTCAGATATTAGGAGCGGCAGATTTAATCTATATCGAATCACCGGATTATAATTCTTATCGGGGTAAGATGTCAGATGATATTTACTTGTATTTATCCGGTACGTATCTTAGCAAGAATAATAAACCAATGATTCTTGACAAAGTGAGTGAGAATACGACAGCAGAAGAGGAATTAGTGACAAATTCAACAAAAGCGTTTGTTAATGAAGTTGCTGATAACTATATCTATTCGCCGGTATTTGCATGGCCGACCAATAATGCTGGAGATGCAATGCAGAGTGCAGATGACTTCTTTGCAGGTAAAGATAAATCAAACTTCTTCCAGTTTGTTGTAAGTGATGAACAGCCGGCTTCCGGTAAAGTGTTATGTTTAACCGGTGGCGGATCAGGCAACAATTGGATTGCGCAGAATTTTGTGCAAGATAATATTGCTAAGATATATTATGGTAAAGCGGATAATTTTCCAGATGAATTTGAACTTACTAATCTGGATATCTCAGCTTTGACATCAGACTATCTGGATAATAACAAATTTGATTTTATCATCATTGAAAACAGTTCTATGGATTCAGTATTATCAGATGATGTCTACCAGAAGTTAGTTACTTTGGCAAATGGTAAGCAATACATTATTTTTGATGGCACAAATGTCATTGAAAAGAAGAATGATGAGGGCGGTAACAATTACCTTAAGTTATTGGAAAGTGCAAGCGGATCAAATTCATCGAGAATGTTAGTAGTTGACAACGGATTCTTTGATGGTGCTGCAAGAAAGAAAGATGGAGCAAAGAAGATTGCTGATTTGATCAATGGTACCAATTATCGTGATTCTGATAATTCAGGAAGAAACGGTAAGAAGTTCCGTGTGTTAGAGATTCAGCCTTGTTATCCGATTGATCTTGGAAGAGCTGAGAAGAAGAGTTCTATGAGTAATAATGTTTCTACGGCAGGATTAAAGGGTAATTATTATACAGATCCAGAAGCAAACCGGAAGAGTATGGGCAAGACAGTAGATGAAGTAGACAGTAAGGATGAATATTATGCGTTTGAGCTGTCTGTAGCAAAGATTGCAGCTGCAACCGGGTTGAAATCTACACAGATTGAAGTAGACAGCATGTCAACAGATGAATTTATATCAACAAAGGATGTTGTATTAGATACTTATGATCTGGTCTATATTGGTGGTAATGCTTCGGCATATCTTCCTTTGGAACTTACATTTGATTACCGAGGCGAGCAGGGTGTAATTCCGAATGCACTCAGAATGTATATGGAGCATAAGTTTGTAACCTCTTTTGTAATGTATACACATACAGGATCTGCTTACAAATTAAATACAATTGGTTCTTATAATAGCTCCGGTGTTGATGATTACATTCCGGCTAATTATGAAACGGCAGTTCCTTATGGACAGCTTGGAAATGAAAGCACTTCTACGGTTATGAACGGTAATGATCTGACATATTCCAAGTATCAGGAATTGATTGATTATATCAATGCAGGTATGCCAATTATCTTTAGTGATGATATTTCAAAAGCATTTGAGAAGATTTATAATAAATCCAGATTAGAAAAATTATCAGAACATGATATTGATCCGGATAGTAACATATATAGTCTCTTAGATTATGCATATAAGAAGTATAAGCCTTCTGCATATGCAGGTGTAGATGATAAGGTAGATACAAGTGCAGCATCTGCGGTGAATATTGTATGGAAATTTGATAAGTCAAGTGAGCGTAAACAGGAAAAACGGTATAAGAATACCGGAAATATTGCAGATAAAGATGCAAAATATGATTATCTGACTTTGTTTTCAACAAACAGTCAGCAACAGATTTATACAGTTATTCAGAATGCAGCAACCAGACCAAGTCTGAAGATTGTAGATGCACCATTAGATTATGAGCGTGGTAATGAATTGACATATAATACGAAGAAAGATAACTGTATGAACATCAAGGTTAAACTTGTATGTAAGTCAACGGATAAAGCTCAGAAATATGCAATTCGTTTGTATGTAGATAAGAATGGAAATGGATTGTATGGTGGTAATGATGATGCAGATGAGTTGGAGGATGAACTGGTTGCAGGTAAGAACAACAGTATAATTGTTGGTGTTCCGGCTTATCAGGATGGAAGAACTGTTACTTCTCCTGAAGTCACATTGACATATAATTTTGAAATGGATGATTTCTACGGAATCGTGAATTGGAAAGCAGAAGCGGTATTGATTGACGGTAATAGTACAACGACAACCGCAACTGCCAGAAATTCAACACAGTGTGATGTGAAACGCGGATATGCATATTTTAAGCGTGAAGACAATGTAGAGAAGAAGGATGTACGTATTCTTCAGGTTATGCCAATTCAGAATTCTACGGCATCAAAAACAGATTTAGGTACACAAGATCTGCATACATTATATATGTGTACAGAGTGTCAGATGGCTGGATTTAAAGCAAATTATAATTTATATTCACTAGGAGGAAAAGGAGATGGTTTGTATTATCATACAACCGGTTCTATGTCGTCCGGTGGAAATAATAATGTGTACTTAGGTTTACATGAGCATAAATTTGGTATTGTTAGTTACGATTCTTCATTAAAACCTGTGACAACAGCAGATGCAAAATATAATAATGGCTGTGATAATTGGAATGATAATTTGGCAGATTCATTATCAGAAGATTATAATTTTGATCTGGATATCATGATGATGGATGAATATCACAAAGCATCATGGATCGTACAGGCAAATACGGTGAATGGCAAGGATCGTTTGATGAGTGATACTTCTGATCTTCCTGCGAAAGCAAAAGGTTATGAAAGTGATCAATATTCAGGTGATTATCGCAAAGATGAGAAAGGTAATGAGATTACACCGATTGCTGGTGCAACATGGATTGAGTACTATGAGACAAAACGAGATGCGTTCCAGGAAAAATACGAGGCTGCTCAGTTGAAACTTGAAAAGAGCGGAATTGAGAATACCTTGGATGGAATGTTAGATGAGTTAAAGGAAAAAGTTGGAACACAGGGTGTTGATGGTTATATTGGTACGGTAACAGCCGATTCCATTACAAAATGGCAGGAGCATAAAGCATATTACAACTATTTCTTATTCTATGTTGGTTACGAGAATATCAATCCTGGTAACACCAAATATGATTATGATTTCTGGGTAAAATATATCAAGAATTATAATGCCTGGGTGAAACTTCATGATGAAGTTGTAAAATATCAGCGGTTATATAAGCAGTATTCGGTATATGCTTGTACAAGTGATGAATGGTTAGACAGTAACTATGATATGGTTGTGCTTGGTTTTGCAACAGACTTTGGTGGAAAAGATTTAACAACTGCTGAATGTTCTGATATCAAGACTTATGTACAGGAGAAGGGTGGATCTGTTCTTCTTACACATGATTCAACAACCAGAATGAGAAATAAAGGTTCTGTTAATTTGACCAATGAATTACGATCTGTATTTGGATTGGATCGGTTCCATGCGACTGTGGAACAAACGTCAACAGGTGGTTCGGTTTCTGTTACGGATCGGACATCACAAATGTGGTATCTGGTTGATGGAGATGATTATTACGGTCCAATATTGCTGACCAATAAGAGTGCAATAATTAATGTTATTCGTGGAGAAAATAAGACCCTGACTTATGGGGGAAAGAATTTCTATAACGTAGAAAAAATTAATTATACAGATACAGTAAGTAATGGTGGTAATTTTAAGTTAAGCTTTAATGTGTACGATAGCAGAGATGACTATGATAATGGTATAAAGTCGACCTATGTAAAAGGAAGCGGTAGAGATTATACATTTGCATTGGACAAACAGGGACAAGAAACAATTGACTGGGGTGGATGGTTACATTACGATTCAACCAATGATTGTTATTACAGTAATGATATGGCTAAGTTGAATACTACAACTGTGAATGGAAGTCTGAAATTACCAATCTTCAAGTTCAGTGATAATAATAAGTATTTTATGACGACTAAGAATGTATTCTCATCAGGTAAGCTTACAGAGACGGTTGAGGATCGTGTGTTATGGCAGAACGCAATTGAGACACAGACAGCGGTTGGTAACTCTGGTCATGCTGATTTCAATATTATCAATCTTGTTGGTAATACAGACGGTGTTGGAATGTTGAATACGAATAACTGGGCACCTTCTAATTACCGATATGTGGAAATGAACCTGAATGACAGTATTTCATGGGCAGTTGGAACAACTTATCCGGTTGAGAATGTCGGTGGTACACGGTATGCAACTCAGATTAATGAAGGTGTTATTACGGTATATCCGTTCCAGTTAGATTCAGAAATTGCAATTGCACCAACACATTTCCAGACGTTAGCTGCGGATCTTGAAGATCCAAACATGACAGTATGGTATGCATTAGCAGGTTCTGATAATAAGAAAGCAGCAAAGTCCGGTGACACTTCAGGCGGAAGCAATAATGCAAAGATGTCAAATTCTTATTATGCAGCTTCACCGAATGATGGTATGGATAACTACTTCTTATATACTTATAAGAGCGGAAAAGGTACTGTAAATTACTGTGGTGCCGGTAACTCTGTTGTAACCGGTCCTGGTAAAAATAACTTATACGAACGACTTCTCTATGTGAACCTGGTTGTTGATTCTGTTAAGAATTCTGCATCCCGTCCAAAGATTACTTTGTATGACAAGGATGATAATAAGATTACAGAGGATTCAAATGGTGCATTGAAGTTAGATAAGAATGGCAATTATGTATATAACGTAACTAGTCAGACGGAAACTCCGGAATTTAATTTTGATGTGAAGTTTAGTTCTTTGACAGAATTACAAGAAGTGTATATGTTCTACGACTTAGATTATACCGATGGAACATTTGATGCACATAAGACGAATTGTGTGAATAGTACAAATGGTAAGATTGATGGTATCATGTCAAATAAATATAAGCAGAATGAGTCGCATGTATTAATTCACCATTATCAGGGACCTGAATTTGCTGAGAAAGATTCAGAAGGCAATGATCTGAAGTTATTGGATAAGAAAGCACATAAACTTGCGGATAAAGTAAGAAGTGGAAGATTCCAGGATACAACATTTGATCGTTTACAGTTGAATTCAGCAGCATATGCGAATGTATTGTCTGCAGATGAGCAAAGCAAAGATCATATGACAACAGCAGAGAAGAATACAACACTGGATTACTTCGCAAAATATGGTGGTTCTTATACATACCTGGTAATCTGGGCGAAGGACAAAGCGGGTAAGACGGCATCTGTTCGTATCAAGATTCAGTTAGAGAAGAAATTGTTTGACTTAACCGATAATACAACAATACAATTGCCGGACTATCAGTTCAAAGCAATGTATACAACAATGGATATTACAGATCGGACAAAGTATAATCTGTAAACAAAGTAAGGCAGATAGCCCTAAGAGAAATCTTAGGGCTATTTTTACGTTTCGGACTGTGGTATACTGACTAGAGAAAATGCAGGAGGCGATTATGAAGAATTTATATCCGAATCGATATTACGATAAGAAAGAAGATATTCCGGTAGAGCAGTATTATGAAGAAGGATACCGGGGGATTCTATTTGATATTGACAATACATTGGTACCACATGATGAGTCGGTAGACGAGGCTGCAAGAGTATTTGTAAAGAAATTGAAAGAGTTAGGATTTGGAATCTGCCTGATCTCGAATAATGATGAAGAACGTGTGCGGACATTTGCAGATCCGTTAGGGGTTGCTTATGTATATAAGGCATGGAAACCAAAACGTGAGGGATATGAAAGAGGAATGGAGATCTTAGGTACGGATCGAAGCAATACTTTGTTTGTTGGGGATCAGATCTTTACGGATGTATGGGGAGCAAGACGTGCAGGTATATTCAGCATTTTGCTTGATCCGATCAATCCCAAAGAGGAGATACAGATTATATTGAAGCGGATTCCGGAACGATATATTAAATGGAATTATCGTAGAAAACGCCACCTGAAAAAGGGGCAATATGATCAATAAGTATATGGAAGAGGAAGCAATGATAGAGATTGATGGAAAGACAAGATTAATTGGATTGATGGGCAACCCGGTGGAGCATACGTTATCGCCGGTTATTCATAATGGAATTAGTGAGCGGATGGGAATACCGTCTGTGTATATGCCATTTCATGTAGAGGCAGAGAGGGTAAGTGATGCCGTTAAGGGAGCCTATGCATTAAATGTACTGGGAATGAATGTAACGGTTCCGCATAAGAATGCCGTGATGAAGGAACTGGTAGAGATTGATGCGGCGGCAGAACATATTGGTGCGGTGAATACGTTGGTCCGCATAGATGGAAAAGGCGGATATAAGGGATATAATACCGATATGATGGGACTGCGCCGGCAGATTCATGAAGACGGGGTTAATTTATGTAGAAGGACGGTTGTTGTCCTAGGAGCCGGAGGAGCTGCAAAAGCTGTTGTATACATGTGTCTGTTAGATGGCGCAGAGAAGGTATATTTATTGAACCGGACGGTAGAGAAGGCACAGGCAATTGCGGTTCAGATGAATGGATTAGGGAAGGACACAATGGTAATTCCGAAGGCAATGAAGGATTATGCAACCATTTCAGAAGAGAATCTGATCGTATTTCAGGCGACATCGATTGGATTGTCACCGAATGTGGATCAGGTTGTTTTGGATGATCCGGCGTTTTATAAGAAGGTTCGGATAGGAGTCGATCTGATCTATAATCCGGCAACAACGAAGTTCATGCAACTTGTGATGGAACAGGGTGGAAAAGCTTATAATGCGTTAAAAATGTTATTATATCAGGGAGTCATTGCTTATGAATTGTGGCATGATATCCTGGTGCCGCAGGATATTATAGATGATATTTATGTTGACCTGAAACGAAAGGTGTATCCAAAAGACAATTATGTATTGATCGGTTTTATGGGAAGCGGTAAGACGACTTTTGGTAAGGCATTGGCAAAGCATTGCGGCATGGATTTTTTAGATACGGATGAATATATTGAACAACAGGCGGGGAAATCCATTGCACAGATTTTTGAAGAAGACGGAGAAGAGGCATTTCGTCAGATTGAGACCGAGACGCTTGTTCAATTACGGGATAGTTTACATAACACTGTTGTCGCAACAGGTGGAGGAATGCCATTACGAAAAGAGAATGCCAGATTGCTGAAAGAGATTGGAAGAGTCAACTATTTAACGGCTACGAGTAGAGAAATCTATGACCGGGTTAAAGGTGATACGAAGAGACCACTGTTACAGACGGAGAATCCATACGAGAGAATCTGCAATATGATGCAGGAGAGAAAGCCGAAGTATGAAGCGGCGTGTGACAGGGTGATTGATACGAATTCCAATGATATTGAGGAGATTATTGCATCTATTATTAAGAAATAATCGCAATGCAGAGAAAGAAGGATAACTATGGATATATTTGCGACAAGAAGAGAAAAATTGATCAAAGAACTAATGCAGGAACCGGTGGATGCGGTTTTGATCAAACATCCATCTAATCTGTATTATTATACCGGATTTACCGGAGGCGAAGCGATGTTTTTGATGCCGGTAAATGCTGACATTATGTCAACTTATGCGTTGGAGCTTGCGGGAATTTCAAATGATTCTCAGGCAATAACAAATGACTGGCCGGATGGGTATGTGATTACGGATTCCCGGTATTATGAACAGGTGGAAAAGGAATGTGCCGGACTTACTCTTGTAAAATGGGAGAAAAAGGGAATGGCTGAAACCATTCAGGAATTGATGGTGGAGGATAAGAAGATTCATATTGTATTAGAGGATGATATGAATCTTGCACAATATATGAAACTTACGCAGGTTTGCAGGAATTGTTCGTTCTCGTTAGGCAGTAAATGGATTCAGATGCCGCGTATGGTCAAGGACGAAGAGGAACTTGCCAAAATAGAGCAGGCAGAGCATATCGGAGATGCGGCATTTTCTCATGTATTGGATATTCTGAAACCGGGTGTGAGCGAAAGAGAGATCGCATTAGAATTGGAATTCTTTATGAAGAAACAGGGGGCATCAAAATTAAGCTTTGATACGATTGTAGCAAGTGGTCCGAATGGTTCCATGCCACATGCACAGGTGACGGATCGTTTATTGCAGTCCGGAGATTTTGTAACAATGGATTTTGGATGTGTATATCAGGGATATTGTTCGGATATGACGCGGACGGTTGCCATCGGTACACCAACGGATGAAATGAAAAAAGTGTATCAGATTGTGTTGGATGCAAATGTTCGGGCAATGGAGCAGATTGCGGCAGGACAGAAGTGCAGTGATATTGATGCCGTTGCAAGAGGATATATTGCCAAGCAGGGATATGGCACTTATTTTGGACATGGTTTAGGACATGGTGTGGGATTGGATATCCATGAAGAGCCGAGATTTTCTCCAAAATGTGATGTGATTACCACAGAGAATATGGTGATTACGGATGAGCCGGGAATCTATTTGCCGGGGCAGTTTGGTGTCCGGATTGAAGATCTGGTTGTTGTGAAAGAAAACGGATACCGGAAATTGTCGCAGTCGGAGAAACAATTGATTATACTATAAATGTTGTGTATCACAATAGTCTAAGAATTTCTTTGCTGTAGAATTTAAGTTATGTTCTGCATAGACAAAGCCTATGGTACGCTTTGGAATATCAAAATCCATCGGTAACTCGATAACCTGTCCGTTTTCGATGTAGGACGTTACGAATTCTCGTACAACACAGGCAACGCCCATTCCAATTGCGGCAAAGTCAATTAACAAGTCCATATTATTGATTTCAAGAATCTGTCCCGGATGGATTTGATGAGACTTCAGGCATTCATCAATGAATATCCGGGATATATTTTCTTTATCCAAGAGCATCAGATTGCATTTTTCCAGAATTTCCTGTGAAGATAATTCAATTTCAGACAATGAATTCGGGTTATTATCTGCAAAGAATAACAGTCCGGTCATCGGAATCGCATGGTCGGAAACAAACGGATCATCACTCTTTGAGGGTGTGCTATCAGCCAATTCTCCCTCCCGAACCTGGAGATTATCCAAATAAGTCTGGGTAGTTACAAAGGTGTCCTGAATCGATCGGAGTGGCGAAAAATGATATCCTTTCTCGAGTGGGGTATCACAGATCAAGCCAATATCAATCTTATCCTGTTTTAATAACTGTATAGTCTCGAAAGTAGGGTTGCATTCAATCGTAATCTTGACGTGAGGATTTTCCCGGATAAAATCCTGTAAATAGGACAATAGAATGTGTTTACAAAGAGAGGTCGATACACCGATCCGGAGTTGTCCCATACCAAGTTCGGATGCATGACGCAGTGCTTTTTCTGCGGTGTCGATGGATTCAAATGCCTGTTTCAGATAGGTGTAAAGAGTTGTACCTTCTGCTGTCAGTTTTACGCCGCGTTTGCTGCGAATAAACAGAGTTTGTCCGAGGGATTGTTCTAATTTGGTAATGGATTTGGAGACAGCGGGCTGACTGATATATAGAGTTTCAGCGGCTTTGCTGATATTACCGGTCTTTGCTGCTTCGTAAAATATCTTATAATGATTCAAATTCTGTTCCATTGATACCTCCGGGTTTTTTGTCTGATATATAGTGTAGGATGAAGTGTTCCTAATGTTTTATTTTCTAGAAATATTCCAATTCAATAATACAACATTAAATATAACATATAATATTATGCATAGCAATATCTATAACTTAATGTTATAATAACTATTCGATATATATATTTTTCTTATATACAAATCTATGTTATATTGATAAAAATAAACTATTAAGCAAAGGAGAACGTGTTATGGGAATGACAATGACACAGAAAATCTTAGCTGCACACGCAGGACTTCCTTCTGTAGAGGCAGGTCAGTTGATTGAGGCAGATTTGGATTTAGTATTAGGAAATGATGTAACGACACCGGTAGCCATTCATGAGATGGATAAGTTCAAGGCAGATAAGGTCTTTGACAAAGATAAGATCGCTATGGTGCTGGATCATTTTACACCGAATAAAGATATTAAGAGTGCAGAACATTGTAAATGTGTAAGAGAGTACGCATGTGCACATGATATTACGAATTTCTTTGATGTTGGAGAGATGGGTATTGAGCATGCATTGCTTCCGGAAAAAGGATTGATCGTTGCAGGAGAGACCTGTATCGGTGCCGATTCCCATACCTGTACATATGGTGCACTTGGTGCATTCTCAACCGGGGTTGGTTCTACCGATATGGCAGCCGGCATGGCAACCGGTAAAGCATGGTTTAAAGTACCATCTGCTATTAAGTTTGTATTGACCGGTAAACCAGGCAAGTGGGTAAGTGGTAAGGACGTAATCCTTCACATTATTGGTCTGATCGGTGTGGATGGAGCATTATATAAATCTATGGAGTTTGTAGGAGATGGTATTGCCAACCTTTCTATGGATGATCGTTTCTCTATGGCAAACATGGCAATCGAAGCCGGAGCAAAGAACGGAATCTTCCCGGTAGATGATCAGACCATTGCTTACATGAAAGAACATTCTGTTAAGGATTATACCGTATATGAAGCAGATGAGGATGCAGTATATGACGAGACTTATACGATTGATTTAAGTACATTAGAGCCAACAGTTGCATTTCCTCATTTACCGGAGAATACAAAGCCGATCAGTGAAGTACCGGAGATTAAGATCGACCAGGTAGTCATCGGATCTTGTACGAATGGCAGAATTGAAGATCTTCGTGTTGCTGCTAAGATCTTAGAAGGTAAGAAATGTGCCAAAGGACTTCGCGTGATCGTAATTCCTGCAACACAGGCAATTTACTTACAGGCAATGGAAGAAGGACTTTTGAAGACATTTATCGAGGCGGGAGCAGTTGTATCGACTCCGACCTGTGGTCCGTGTCTTGGTGGTCATATGGGTATTCTTGCAGCAGGTGAGAAGGCGGTTGCAACAACCAACCGTAACTTTGTAGGACGTATGGGACATGTAGAATCTGAGATATACCTTGCATCACCGGCCGTAGCGGCAGCATCTGCAATCACCGGTATGATCTCTGACCCAAGAAAAATGTAGAGGCGATATCTATAAAATAAATAGAAACGATCCGGAGAATATAATAGTAATAAGTGGAATCCGGGTCATATAAGGAGGACATAAGAAGTATGAAAGCACATGGTACAGTACATAAATACGGAGATAATGTAGATACAGATGTTATCATTCCGGCCAGATATTTGAATTCATCGGATCCGGCAGAGCTTGCTAAGAACTGCATGGAGGATATTGATCCGGATTTCGTGAACCGGGTAAAACAGGGTGACATTATGGTTGCCAATAAGAATTTTGGATGCGGTTCTTCGAGAGAGCATGCACCGATCGCAATTAAGGCAAGCGGCATCAGTTGTGTAATTGCGGAGACATTTGCCAGAATTTTCTACCGGAATGCAATTAACATCGGACTTCCGATCATTGAATGTCCGGAAGCAGCCAAAGCGATTGAAGCAGGCGATGAGGTAGAGATCGATTTTGATTCCGGTATGATCTACGACAAGACGAAAGGAACGGAGTACAAAGGTCAGGCATTTCCTCCATTTATGCAGGAGATCATTAAGGCAGAGGGCCTGATCAATTACATTAACAATAAGTAGAGATTTCATAAGAAAAGAGGTTCAATATGAATTACAATTTAGCAGTCATTAAGGGGGATGGAATTGGTCCTGAAGTAGTGACAGAGGCGATGAAAGTATTAGATAAAGTCGGAGAGAAGTTCGGTCATACCTTTCAGTATGATCAGTTGTTGATGGGTGGATGTTCCATTGATGCATATGGAGAGCCACTTACCGATGAGACAGTTGCTAAGGCAAAGAAGGCAGATGCCGTATTATTAGGTTCGATCGGAGGCAATACCAGCACATCACCATGGTATCAGTTGCCACCACATTTAAGACCGGAAGCAGGTCTGCTTAAGATCCGTAAGGAGCTTAACCTGTTTGCCAACTTACGTCCGGCATTATTATATCCGGAGCTTCGCGGAGCATGTCCATTGAAAGAAGAGATCTCAGAAAAGGGCTTTGATATGATGATCATGCGGGAGCTTACCGGAGGTCTTTACTTTGGTAAACGTGAGACAAAGGAAGTAGATGGCGTGATGACTGCTATCGATACACTGACTTATAATGAGAATGAGATCCGCAGAATTGCGATCAAGGGATTCGATATTGCAATGAAACGTCGTAAGAAAGTGACTTCTGTGGATAAGGCAAATGTATTGGATTCTTCGAGATTGTGGAGAAAGATCGTAGAAGAGGTTGCAAAGGATTATCCGGAAGTATCTTATGAACATATGTTAGTGGATAATGCAGCCATGCAGTTAGTCAAAGATCCGGCACAGTTTGACGTTATCTTAACAGAGAATATGTTTGGTGACATTTTATCGGATGAGGCATCTATGGTAACCGGTTCGATCGGTATGTTAGCATCTGCATCACTCAATGAGACCAAGTTTGGTATGTATGAACCGAGTGGCGGATCCGCACCGGATATTGCAGGACAGAATAAGGCAAATCCGATTGCAACGATTCTTTCCGCAGCAATGTTGTTGCGTTTCTCATTGGATCTAGACAAGGAAGCAGATGCCATTGAGGCAGCCGTTAAGAAGGTATTAGAGGAAGGATATCGTACCTGTGATATCGTATCAGAGGGAACGACACTTGTCTCTACCACACAGATGGGTGACCTGATCGCAGAGCGGATCTGATTAAGATGGAATATTATATGAAACTGTATATAGGTGATTGCGAAACTCGTATAAGTAGATTGTAAGTTGTACGAATTCGATGATATAAATTGTTTCGCAAGCACCGGATAGAACAATATGTAAAGGAGCGATAATATGAAGAGCGATAATGTAAAAGTTGGCATGCAGCAGGCACCACACCGGTCCCTGTTCAATGCGTTAGGAATGACAGAAGAAGAGATGAAGAAACCATTGGTCGGTATTGTATGTTCATACAATGAGATCGTACCCGGTCATATGAACTTGGATAAGATTGCACAGGCGGTTAAGCTTGGTGTAGCAGAAGCAGGCGGTATGCCGGTTATGTTCCCTGCAATTGCAGTTTGTGATGGTATTGCAATGGGACATATCGGAATGAAATATTCCCTTGTAACAAGAGACCTGATCGCAGATTCTACGGAATGTATGGCGATTGCGCACCAGTTTGATGCATTGGTTATGATTCCGAACTGCGATAAGAATGTGCCGGGACTTTTGATGGCAGCAGCCAGAGTGAATGTTCCAACCGTATTTGTATCCGGTGGTCCAATGCTTGCAGGACATGTAAAAGGACATAAGACTTCCCTTTCTTCTATGTTTGAGGCAGTTGGTTCTTATGCAGCAGGTACAATGAGCGAAGAAGATGTGAATGAATTTGAATGTAAAGCATGTCCAACCTGTGGTTCCTGCTCCGGTATGTATACTGCAAACTCTATGAATTGTTTAACAGAAGCACTTGGTATGGGACTTCCGGGTAACGGAACGATTCCTGCAGTATATTCAGAACGTATCAAGCTTGCAAAACATGCAGGTATGGCAGTTATGGAGATGTATAAGAAGAACATCCGTCCAAGAGACATCATTACCAAAGATGCGATCATGAATGCTTTGACGGTAGATATGGCATTAGGCTGTTCTACGAACTCTATGTTACATATTCCGGCAATTGCTCATGAGATTGGATTTGACTTTGACATTTCTCTGGCAAACGAAGTAAGTGCCAAGACTCCAAACCTTTGTCATTTAGCACCGGCTGGTCCTACTTATATGGAAGACCTGAATGAAGCAGGTGGTGTATATGCAGTGATCAACCAGTTAAAGAGCAAGGGATTGATCAATGAGGATTGTATGACCGTAACAGGTAAGACAATTGGTGAAGCAGTCGAAGGACATGTGAATAAGAATCCGGAGGTTATTCGTCCGTTGGATAATCCATATAGCGTAACCGGAGGTCTTGCAGTATTGAAAGGAAACCTTGCACCGGATGGTTCCGTTGTAAAACGTTCTGCGGTTGTTCCCGAAATGCTTCAGCATGAAGGTCCGGCTCGCGTATTTGACTGCGAAGAGGATGCGATTGCAGCGATCAAGGGCGGTAAGATTGTAGAAGGAGACGTTGTAGTGATCCGTTATGAAGGTCCGAAGGGCGGTCCTGGTATGCGAGAAATGCTGAATCCTACTTCTGCAATTGCAGGAATGGGACTTGGTTCTTCTGTGGCATTGATCACAGATGGTCGTTTCTCAGGAGCAAGCCGTGGAGCTTCTATCGGTCATGTATCTCCGGAGGCAGCCGTTGGTGGTCCGATCGCATTTGTAGAGGAAGGAGATCGCATTAAGATTGATATTGATGCATGTTCAATCGAGTTATGCGTTTCAGACGAAGAACTTGCTAAGCGAAAAGCAAACTGGACACCGAGAGAGCCAAAAGTTACAACCGGATATCTTGCAAGATATGCCAAAATGGTAACTTCCGGTAACAGAGGAGCCGTTTTGGAATTAAAATAATGAAGGAAAAATACCTTATTTTGACAAAACTTTGAATATAGACTTTACAAAACCACTATAAAAGTTTTATTATTGTAAAGGTGAGATGAAAGAATTGTAATGAAATATGTTTGTCAGGTGTCTGCTGTGGCACCTGACTGAAAGAGGAGATATAGATATGAAACAGTTGACAGGTTCAGAAATTGTAATCGAATGTTTAAAAGAACAGGGAGTAGACACAGTATTTGGTTATCCGGGAGGTACGATTCTGAATGTCTATGATGCATTATATAAGCATCCGGAGATTCATCACATTTTGACATCCCATGAGCAGGGTGCATCCCATGCGGCAGATGGTTATGCAAGAGCAACCGGAAAAGTTGGTGTCTGTATGGCAACTTCCGGTCCGGGGGCAACAAACCTGGTAACAGGAATTGCAACCGCATATATGGATTCCATTCCGTTGGTTGCAATCACAGCAAACGTTGGAGTATCTCTGTTGGGAAAGGATTCCTTCCAGGAGATTGACATTGCAGGTGTTGTAATGCCTATTACAAAGCACAGTTTTATTGTTAAGAATGTACATGAATTAGCAGATACACTTCGTCGTGCATTTAAGATTGCAAAGACAGGAAGACCGGGTCCGGTATTAGTAGATATCACAAAGGATGTTACTTCCAATCTTGCAGATTATGAATATAAGAAACCGGAGGAGATTGAACCACTTACAGATACGATCTGGGAGTCGGATGTTGAGACTGTTACGAAGATGATCGCAAGATCAAAGAAACCATATATCATGGTTGGTGGAGGTGCCGTAGCATCCGGTGCTTACGAGGAAGTTCGTGAATTTGTGAATAAGGTAGATGCTCCGGTATGTGATACATTAATGGGAAAAGGCGTCATTGACGGGAATGATCCACATTATACCGGTATGGTCGGTATGCATGGAACTAAGGTTTCTAACTTTGGCGTGACAGAAGCGGATCTGCTGATCGTGATCGGTGGACGTTTCTCGGATCGTGTAATCGGTAATGCAAAGAAATTCGCAAACAATGCCAAGATCGTACAGATTGATGTAGATGCAGCAGAGATCAATAAGAATGTTGTAGTCGATGCAAGTATCATCGGTGATGCCAAAGAGATCCTGAAACGACTGAATGCAGTGATCGAACAGAAGGATAACAAGGAATGGAAAGAAGAGATTCTTTCAATGGAAGAGAAATATCCGAATACATATCCGACCGACATTTTGACAGGTCCAACTGCGATTTCCAAGATTTATGAGTTGACAGATGGAAATGCGATCATTACAACAGATGTTGGACAGCATCAGATGTGGGCTGCCCAGATGTACAAGTTCAAAGAGCCGAGACAGTTACTGACTTCCGGTGGACTTGGTACTATGGGATATGGTTTAGGGGCATGTATTGGTGCCAAAGTCGGAAGACCGGAAAAGGTAGTTGTTAATATTGCCGGAGACGGTTGTTTCCGTATGAATATGAATGAAATTGCAACAGCAGCACGTTACAATATCCCGATCATTCAGGTGGTTATTAATAACCATGTATTAGGAATGGTTCGTCAGTGGCAGACCTTGTTCTATGATAAGAGATATTCGAATACGATATTGGATGATGCCGTTGATTTTGTTAAGATATCAGAAGGAATGGGTGCGTTGGCATTTAAGGCAACGACAATTCCTGAATTTGAGGAGGCATTTAAGAAGGCATTAGAATCCGGAAGACCATGTGTGATTGATGCACAGATTGGTGAGGATGATAAGGTATGGCCTATGGTTGCAGCCGGACAGCCAATCTCAACCTGTTTCTCGGAAGAAGATCTGGAGAAATAAGAATAAGAAGTACCGGGCAGCCGGGATAATGGCTTACATTATTTGATACCAGCGTGCGATTTGACATATTCGGATCGCACGTATAGTATATTATAAAGAACATATAGGAGGATATGAAATGGAAAGAGTGTACAATTTTTCAGCAGGACCATCTGTATTGCCGGAGGTTGTGTTAAAGCAGGCAGCAGATGAGATGTTAAACTACAACGGAACCGGAATGAGTGTTATGGAGATGAGTCACCGCTCCAAAGCATTTGAAGAGATCATTCAGACTGCAGAGCAGGATCTGAGAGATTTAATGAAGATTCCTGACAATTATAAAGTATTATTCTTACAAGGTGGAGCATCGCAGCAGTTTGCAGCAATTCCGATGAACCTGATGAAAAATGGTGTTGCAGATTATATTATTACAGGACAGTGGGCAAAGAAGGCATTTGAAGAGGCAAAGAAATATGGTAAGGTAAAGGCAGTTGCATCTTCGGCTGATAAGACTTTTTCCTATATCCCGGATTGCAGTGACTTGGATATTGATGATGATGCAGATTATGTATATATCTGCCATAACAATACAATTTATGGAACAACTTATAAGAAACTTCCGAACACAAAAGGCAAGATCTTAGTAGCAGATATGTCATCTGATATTTTATCTCAGCCTGTTAATGTAGAAGATTACGGTCTTATTTACTTTGGTGTACAGAAGAACGTAGGACCTGCTGGTGTTGTGATCGCTATTATCCGTGAAGATCTGATCACAGATGATGTATTACCGGGTACTCCAACGATGTTGAAGTATAAGACGCAGGCAGATGCAAATTCTTTGTATAACACACCGCCGGCATATGGAATCTATATTTGCGGTAAGGTATTCAAATGGGTAAAAGAAATGGGTGGATTAGAGGCAATGAAGATCCACAATGAGAAGAAAGCAGCAATTCTTTATGATTTCTTAGATTCTTCTAAGTTATTTAAGGGTACTGTTGTGAAAGAAGATCGTTCTTTGATGAACGTTCCGTTTGTAACCGGTGATGAGGAGATGGATGCAAAGTTTGTCAAGGAAGCTACCGCAGCAGGTTTTGTCAATCTGAAAGGACATAGAACCGTTGGTGGTATGCGTGCTTCTATCTACAATGCAATGCCGATTGAGGGTGTTGAGAAGTTAGTAGAATTCATGAAGGAGTTCGAGGCAAATAACGCAAAGTAAATGAGAAAGAGGAGTAATCATGACAAAAGTAAATTGTTTAAATCCAATTGCAGCATGTGGTTTGGATTTGTTTTCAGATAATTATGAAATCGTAGACAGCATGGACAATGCAGATGCCGTATTGGTGCGTTCTGCTGCTATGCATGATTTAGATCTTCCGGAGAGTCTGGTAGCAATTGCCAGAGCCGGTGCGGGAGTGAATAATATTCCATTGGATAAATGTGCAGAGAAGGGTATTGTTGTATTTAACACTCCTGGTGCCAATGCCAATGGTGTAAAGGAGATTGTTATTGCAGGATTGTTACTTGCTTCCCGTGATCTGATGGGCGGATACAACTGGGTAAAAGAGAATGCAGCAGATCCTGATATTGCGAAGAAAGTAGAGAAGCAGAAAAAACAGTATGCAGGTAATGAGATCCAGGGTAAGAAATTAGGTGTAATCGGACTCGGTGCAATTGGTGCCAAGGTTGCCAATATTGCTTTCCGTCTTGGTATGGAAGTATATGGTTATGATCCATATGTATCTGTTGATGCAGCATGGTCATTATCACGCCATATTAAGCATATTACCAACGTAGAAGACATTTACAAAGAGTGTGATTATATTACCATCCATGTTCCGGCACTTCCTGCAACCAAAGGAATGTTGAACAAAGAAGCATTTGCCATGATGAAGGATGGTGTGCGTATACTTAATTTTGCAAGAGATACGCTGGTAAATGATGCAGACATGATCGAAGCACTTGCTTCCGGTAAAGTAGCTAAATATGTGACAGACTTCCCGAATCCGGCAGTTGCAGGTGTAGATAATGTTATTACATTACCGCATCTTGGTGCATCCACAGAGGAATCAGAAGATAACTGTGCAGTGATGGCTGTAAAACAGATTGCAGATTTCATGGAGAATGGTAATATTAAGAATTCCGTAAACTATCCGGCATGTGATGCAGGTGTTTGTGAGACTGCTGCCAGAGTAGCCATCTGTCATAAGAATATTCCGGATATGCTTACCAGATTTACAGGTGTATTTTCAAGTAAGTCAGTTAACATTGCCAATATGGTCAGCAAGTCAAAAGGCGACTGGGCATATACGATCTTAGATGTAGATGCGGCAATTGATGACGCAAGCAAGGCTGAATTAGAGGCAGTAGAGGGTGTTGTAAAAGTTCGTGTGATCTAATGTTGATATAGCATACAGAAGTAATGGTAAATAGTTTAAGGCAGTTACATTTTTGAATATGTGGCTGCCTTTTCTTATATATTTCACACAGCTATGTCATTATTTGATATAGAATGGGTAATGATGTATGTTTCCATATAGACCGGCTATCTGTTAGTCCGGAAAGTCGCATAGATTGGAGGTAAAAAGTTATGGCGGTAAGTCTGTTGGTTGCAGATGATGATGATCTGCTGCGGAATCTGGTAAAAGAAGTATTGGAAGATGAGGGATATCAGGTATATGCCGCAGCGGATGGACAGGAAACTGTGGATATATTTTGGGAACACCCGGAGATCGCATTGGTGATATTAGATATTATGATGCCGAAAATGGATGGTATCGAAGTATTACAGGAGATTCGGGAACGTACAGATATACCGGTTCTGATGCTTACGGCATTGGGAGATTCATCCAGTGAGTTATCGTGCCTGCGGAACGGAGCAAGTGATTTTGTCAGTAAACCGTTTCATTACGATATACTGGTAGAGCGGGTGAAGAATCTGCTCCGGTTGACAAAAGCACAGAACCTGGAAAAAATGGAACTTGGTATGCTGGAGATCGATCCGGTTGCACACAAAGTATTTGTGCAAAAAGAAGAGATTATTTTAAATAATAAGGAATTTCAGTTGTTGGAGTTTCTTGTAAATAATCAAAATATTGTATTATCCAGAGAGAAGATATTAGATCGTATCTGGGGATATGATTATGAAGGGGATATCCGTACAATCGATACCCATGTAAAAATGCTGCGTGCAAATTTAAAAGAAGCAGGTAGTTACATAAAGACAATACGGGGTGTCGGATATTCGTTTGAGGTGGAAGCATGAAGAAGTCATTGAAAAAGAGAATCTGTGTGATCGGTATGATCCTGGTTGTACTGTTTATTGCGATCAATATTATATTAACTTTTTTCTTCATGATTCCGTTTTCGGTACAGTTAAGTTCAAAACAGATGGAACGGATCGCTCTGACAATGATGAATAAGGATTCGTATTCAGATGAGCAGTTTAATGATTATATTGAACAGATTGATGAGGATATGAATACAGCAGTTACTGTTATCGACGGGAACAAAAAAGTTATAAATACTACAAAACTAAGTGAATATAATAAAAATGCGGTCGGCGAAATGAGTTCAATCCTGTTTGACCGCACAAGGGAGCAGCTAGATGAGGGAGAAACTGTTTCCATGTCAAGAAACTCTAGCAGGCAGGAGAATGTAATTCTGGTGCGCGTAATAAAGAAAGTAGCAGATGACCGTTATGTAATATTGGCGAGATCCTATCGAAGTCTTGAAAATGCCATGCATTCGGCTATTGTATTTGATCTGCTGGCGGGAATTGTAATTGTATTGATTGGAATTGTGATTGTTCCAGGTCTGTCACAGCGCCTTGTAGTACCGATCAAAGAGATGCAGCAAACAGCAGAACATATCTCCAACCTGGAATTTGATACAAAAGTAAAGATACGTTCACAAGATGAATTGGGACAATTAGGGCAATCGATCAACCGTATGTCGGATCATTTGGAAGAGAATGTAGAACAGCTGCAAAATGATATTGAGAACCGAAAACGTCTTGTCAGAAATATATCGCATGAGATCAAATCACCGGTTGCGGTTATTATGGGATATGCAGACCGGTTGAAGGTAGTATTGCAGAAGAATCCGGAGAGAGCATTGAAGTATTGTGAGATCATTTCAAGTGAGAGTAACAGAGTTGATATATTGGTAAAGGAAATGCTGGAATTCTCAAAATTGGAGCAGCGTACCGGTGAGTTGTATATTGAAAAGATTCCGGTCAGGCAGTTTTTTGCAAAGATACAAAAACGATTTGAAGAGGAAAATTATGACCGGCGGATCGATTTTCAGTTGACGTGCGGTGAAGAGGACACCATCAAAGCAGATGAGATGCTATTAGAAAGAGCGATTTATAATATATTAGGAAATGCGGTTGCGTATGGAAGTGCGCAGGATTTGCGTATCATTTTGACGGGTGTGCAAAAAGAAGATTATTATGAGTTTTCCATATATAATTCCGGTAACGGTATTCCGGAAGAGATGCTGGATGGTATATGGGACGCCTTTGTAAAATTAGATAAGGCACGGACAAGAGGACGACAGGGTTCCGGTGTCGGGCTTTCCATTGTAAGGGAGATCGTTGAAACGCACGGGGGATATTGCCATGTCGAGAATACAAGTGATGGTGTTATTTTTACAATTTCCGTACAAAATGAAATAGAATTGTGAAAAAAGTCGAAGGATAGATGAATATTTTTTGTTTATTCGGTGATTTTATGTCTTGATAAGATAGGAGAATTGTTGTATCCTATAAACTATTATGAGCAAAGAATGTTCGCTAGAACACATGCAGAAGGAGAACAACAAATGAGTGAAAAGTTGAAAGTAGGTATCCTTGGTGGTACCGGTATGGTAGGCCAGAGATTTATCGCCTTATTGGAGAATCATCCATGGTTTGAGGTAACCACAATTGCAGCAAGTCCTAGAAGTGCCGGCAAGACATATGAAGAAGCAGTTGGGGACAGATGGAAGATGGATACTCCAATGCCGGAGGCAGTTAAGAAGATTATTGTACACAATGTCAATGAAGTTGAAGAAGTTGCTTCTACAGTTGACTTTGTATTTAGTGCAGTTGATATGAGCAAGGATGAGATCAAGGCAATTGAAGAGGCATATGCCAAGACAGAGACTCCGGTTGTATCAAACAATTCTGCACATAGATGGACACCGGATGTACCGATGGTAGTACCGGAGATCAATCCGGAACACATGAAAGTGATTGAGTTCCAGAAGAAACGTCTCGGAACAACACGCGGATTTGTAGCAGTAAAGCCAAATTGTTCAATCCAGAGTTATGCACCGGTATTGACTGCATGGAAAGAGTTTGAGCCATATGAGGTTGTAGCAACCACATATCAGGCAATTTCAGGTGCCGGTAAGACCTTTAAGGATTGGCCGGAGATGGTTGGTAATATTATTCCGTTTATCGGTGGTGAAGAAGAAAAGTCTGAGAAAGAACCACTTCGTATCTGGGGACATATTGACGAGGAGAAGGGTGAGATTGTTCCTGCAACCAGCCCGGTTATTACCTGTCAGTGTATCCGTGTTCCTGTATTGAATGGTCATACTGCTGCCGTATTTGTGAAGTTTAAGAAGCAGCCAACCAAGGAACAGTTGATCCAGAAGTTAACAGAGTACAAGGGAGTTCCACAGGAGTTAAATCTTCCAAGTGCACCAAAGCAGTTTATCCAGTATATGGAAGAGGACAATCGTCCGCAGGTTAGTTTAGATGTTGATTTTGAGCATGGAATGGGAATCTCTGTTGGACGTATCCGTGAGGATAGCGTATATGACTGGAAGTTCGTGGGATTATCTCATAACACCGTTCGTGGCGCTGCAGGCGGAGCAGTATTGTGTGCTGAATTACTGAAGGCTCAGGGCTATATTACAAAGAAATAAGAATTGAAAGAATGTTGGGACCTGTCACTCTGTGTGGCAGGTCTTTTCTGCTTAAAAAACGCTTTATAAAGGGGTGCAGATGGTGTATAATAAAAAAAGGTATTATGGGTGGATTTCTTTTGCAACGAGTGGGGAAACTATTGGCAGAATGGAGGGATTACATGAAGATCAGCATACTTTCATTTTCCATCAAGGGGTGCATATTAAGTGATAAGATCGAGGTATATTTAGAGGAAGAAGGTCACAGTGTATTTGCGTATGCATTAGAGAAATTTGCAGCAGTTGCGGGGAAGATTCCGTTTCAAAGATTGGAAGTTGTGACTGCAAGAATCTTTTATGAAACAGATGTGATTATTTTTATTGGTTCCTGTGAGACTGCAGTTCGAACCATTACACCATTTTTACGGAGTAAGGTTGTGGATCCGGCAGTCGTTGTATTGGATGAAGAGGGAACGAATGTGATCGCATTGTTGTCCGGTCAGAAAGTGACTGCTAATGAATTAGGTTATAGTCTGGCGGATCAGCTAAATGCCAATCCGGTAATTACAAGCGGAAGTCCGATTGCGGGGGTGTTTAGTGTAGAGGCATTCGCGAAGAAAAATCATTTGAATATTGTGGAGAATGTATTGGCAAGAGAGATATCGAATGAGATATTACGTGGAGAACCGGTTGGTTTTGAATGTGATTATTTTATAGAGGGGAAGATTCCGAAAAGTCTTGGAAGTGAAGGAAAAGAATCCGGTGTGTTTGTATCGACGGATCTGTTGTCACATCCTTTTGAAAAGACGCTGCATCTGGTACCAAAGAATATCATCATCGGTTTAGTATGTAGTCCGGGAACAAAGGCAAGCGATATCGAACAGTTTGTATATGCGAACTTGCAGAAATACCAGATTCCGCTTACCCGTGTAGGACGGATCTGTTCCATCTACCAATTGGATGAGGAACCGGGAATTGTCGAGGTCGCGGGATCTCTGAATGTGAAATATCAGACATATGCAGAAGAGACGTTGCGGGAAGTTTCAGCCAATTATTCGGGAAAGGACAATATAGGGGATATCTTTAATATTGATTATGCCAGTGAGCGTTGTGCGGTGAGGGGAAGTCATGGCGGAAAGCTTGTAATCAAAAAACAGGAACGGGACGGGATCGCAATGGCGGCAGCAGTTAAGAAGCTGACGATCCGTTTCTAAGGAGGTTAGTATAATGGCAGAGAACAAAGAAAATGACAAAAAAGAAATGATTGTACAATCCAGTGGAGTAGTAGCAATTCCACGCACCGGATTATCCGTAAAAGGGGAGTTATCCGTAAAAGGAGAGCTTGCCGTTAAGGGCGAATTGACAGCGATTTATGAGCTGGCGAATCGTGGAGAACTGGTCGTGAAGGGAGAACTGTCCAAAGATACAGACAGTGACCGGATCATTATTGTTGAGAGTATTAAGGCAGCCGTTGACTATTTAAAGGATACGACCGGTAACATTTTGACAACGACCGGAGCGTTAGAGATCTATGAATATACGAAGCTGGATAATTATGCGGATCGTCTGTATTCCAGAGTGATTTCCAATAGTGATATCATAGCTGCCTGTGAAGGTCTCGGAATCAAAGGAAGACATTTGATCGGCATGACGGGACCATTTTCCAAAGAGATGAATAAGGTGATGTTGAAGGATTATAACATACATTATCTTGTAACGAAGGATTCGGGAATATCAAGCGGATTTATCGAGAAAATGGAGGCTGCCCTGGAATCAAGTGTTACCATGATCGTAGTAGCGGCACCGTATCAGAAGGAAACCGGACGAGAAGAAGAAGTTGTAAAACAATTAAAGGATATGGCGAATTAAGTATGAAAAAGAGATTATTGCAGGGAATCGGTTATGTGCTGACCGTTCTATGTCTGGGATATTTTGTTGTTTTGATGCTGACAATCGGACCGGCATTTCGTTTTAATTACATATGGCTATTGATGGGGATATTCTTTTTGGGAGTATCCCTTATACTCACTTTTGACAAAAAAGGATTTCAATGGCTGCCGAAACCAATACTATTTTTGATTGAGTGTGTGGTGATGGTGGGATGCCTGTTGTTTATTGTTGTGGAAAGTGTAATTGTGCGGGAAAGTGTAGAGACTCCGGGCACCGATGCGGATTATCTGATCGTACTCGGCGCGAAAGTAAATGGAACAAAACCGTCGTTGATATTACAATACCGGATTGAAAAAGCATCAGAATATATGAAAGAGCATCCGGAATGTATTGCCATTGTAAGTGGCGGAAAAGGTGAAGATGAAGGAATTTCCGAAGCAGAAGCAATGAAGAATGGTCTTGTAGAACGGGGAATAGAAGAAAGCAGGATCCGGATGGAAGATCAATCTACGTCAACAAAAGAAAATCTGGAATATTCAAAGGATATTATACAAGATCAAGGTGGAGATACCGATCAGTCCGACATACTGGTTGTGACAACGGATTTTCATGTATTGCGGGCTGTTGGAATTGCAAAGAAAACAGGATTTCAACATGTGGAGGGACTGGCAGCAAAGTCCGTGTGGTATCTGATTCCTACGAACTATGTAAGAGAATTTATGGCAGTTATCAAAGACGTGATAATTGGCAATATGTAAGAGAGAAGATAGATCAAATAGATTATGATTAGATAACAGGAGAACAATATGGATATAGAAGCAGTGATTCATGGATTGGATGCGTTGTTTGCAAACAGACAGAGTGAACAGGTGGAAGATTATTTATCTAAGTATCTTGAACAGGCATTGAAAGAAGGAGATGTCGGGAGTGCAATTACGATCATTAATGAATTGATCGGATATTACAGAGATACTTCCCAATATGATAAAGCCGATGCGTATTGTCAGAAACTATTGCCATTTATGGAACGGGCAGGGTTAAAAGACACCATACATTATGGGACAAGCTGCTTGAATATTGCAAATGCGTATCGTGCTGCCGGACGATTAGAACTGTCATTGGAGTATTATCAAAAGGTCAGAGAGATTTACCAAAATGTTTTGGAGTCGGGTGATTTCCGATGGGCAAGTCTGAATAATAATCTGTCACTGTTATATCAGGAAATGGAGCGTTACGAAGATGCCTGTAATGCATTGCAGGAAGCACTTTCCATTGTAAAGACATATCCGGAAGCAAAAGTGGAACTGGCGGTTACTTATACGAATCTGGCAGTATCCTATACAAAGGCAGGAAGATTGGAAGATGCAAAGAATGCGGCAGATAACAGTCTCTCTATTTTCAAGGATGGTCTGACCGATGATTATCACTACAGTGCGGCATTGTCTGCATTGGGGGATATTCATGTGGCGTGCAAAGAGTACGACGAGGCAATTGCAGCTTTCGAACAGGCGATGCTCACATTGCGCAGTCATGTGGGACTCACGCATGCGTATTTTCGTCTGATTTGTAATATGCAGATCTGTTATGAACGGATTGGAAAACCGGATGCAATGAAAGGGTTACAGATTGATAGAGATTATTTTGAGCAATATGGCAGAGTACTTGTCATGGTGGTAAAAGATAAAATGCAAGAGTATCCGGACACAAAGGAGGATGGAATTGCATTTGCAAAGGTGGGAGAAGGATCAGAATGTTTTGGACAGGATGATATATTCTCAATGGATCATGATTTTGGACCGGGATTTCTCATATTTGTGACCAGAAAACAGTATCAGCAGTTGGGTGGATGGTTAGAGGAATCATATGCTGCATTACCGGATCGTTTCCGGGGGCTGTGTAAGCCGGAAGAAATACCGGGAAAAAGAAGAAATGGCGTGATCGTAATAGAAGATTTCTTCCAAAGGATTCTGGATCTGACGGAGAAAGAGACGACATATTTATTAGAATACGAAGATCTGCCGGCGGAGGTGTATTTGCGCTTAGAGGATTGGCAGCTTGCAACGGTAACAAATGGCGTTATATATGACGGGGAAGATACAACATTTGGTCACATTTATCGTAAGCTGCAAAAGGGATATCCGGACAATGTGAAGCGGAAAAAAATTGCACAGGCATTGGGAATGATCTGTCAATCCGGACAGTATAATTACGAGCGTATGATGAAACGTGGGGAGATAGAGAGTGCCGTTTATATGCTGCATGATATGGAAGAACAGGTACTGAATCTGTTATATCTGTTGAATGACACATATGCACCACATAAGAAATGGCGGTTTACCATGGCAAGAGATCTTAAGGATGGACAGGAGGTCTTACAGGAATTATCAATGCTGATGAAAGAATTTCCTGTTGCTGACCGGTATCGTATGCGGGATGCTGTTGACTGGATCGGTATTACGAATAACGCAGACCCGATCATAGAGAGAATACACAAGATTGCAGTTGGTGTTGTGGAATTGCTACAACAGAAGGGATATACGCAAAGTGATGCAACATATCTGGAAGAACAGATTCCGTATGTATTGCAACAAAGGGATGAGGTGAACACAGAAATGGAACAGCAGACGGTTACAAAGGAAGAATTGGTAGAGGCGATTGTCCGATTAGAATGGCAGGCATTTGATAAAGTGGAAAATGAAGGTGGAAGAGCAGATTGCCAGAATGACTGGAATACATTTTCCGTCATGCGGAAGAGCCAGTATCTTGCATGGACAAGAGAGTTGTTAGAGAGTTTTTATGTGGATTTTGTGGAGGCGAATCAGAGAAACTGGAATCTGATCACAGAGAAATATGGAAGGATGATGGAGTCAACATCACCGGAAGAATATGAAAAAATTGCAGCGCAATTACCTGAATGTTCGGAGCAAAAGCGGGCGATCGTTGAACAGATCGCAGAGATTCAGGTGGAATGGATGGAGGAATTTGCAAAAGAATATCCGTATATGGCAGGGAATGCCCGTACAATCCGGAAAGAGACCGATAATCCGTTTAATACATCATATGAGACGTATCTGAAAGGAGAATTGATGACGTATTCTGACAGGACCTTATCCATGTATGGCAGATGGATTGTAGAATTGAAGAAAAAGGACGACAATCTGGCAAAACGGATTATGACCAATACTGCTTTGTTATATGGATATACCTCTCTTGAGGCAGCAGAAAAATCATTGGCGGCACAGGAGAATTAATGATCGCCGGAAGAGAGAAGGAATACGATTTTTGAGTTTTGTGTATATTTAATTTTTTTATTGAAAAATATACTTTAATAAGGTATAATCGTGATATGTGAGTGTTCATAATGGATAGTGTGTTATGAATACATGTTATGCAGAAGCAGGATGCCAGTGGCAGATGTTCTGTATATAAGTGCGTATGAGATGAGAAGTTTTAAGGAGGATTATTTTCATGGCAACAATTACAGCAAGTGATTTTAGAAACGGTGTAACAATCGAGTATGAAGGAAAGATCTGTCAGGTTATCGAGTTCCAGCACGTTAAACCAGGTAAAGGTGCTGCTTTCGTTCGTACAAAGTTAAAGAATATCGTAAATGGTGGTGTGATTGAAAACAGTTTCCGCCCGACTGAGAAGTTTGAGACGGCTCACATCGACCGTAAGAATATGCAGTATTTATACGAAGATGGAGATTTATACTACTTCATGGATAATGAGACATACGATCAGATCGCTTTAGGTACTGACGTAGTTGGAGATTCTTTGAAGTTTGTTAAAGAGAACGAGAATGTTAAAGTGGTTTCTCATGATGGTAACGTGTTTGCAATCGAGCCGGAAATCAACGTAACATTAGAGGTTACAGAGTGTGAGCCTGGTGTGAAGGGTAACACAGCAACAGGTGCTACAAAGCCATGTACCGTTGAGACCGGAGCTACATTGAATGTACCTTTGTTCGTGAACCAGGGTGATAAGATTGTCATCGACACCAGAACCGGTGAATATATGTCAAGAGCATAAGCCAAGCGAATGACTGTTTGATTGATAAAATGGAAAGAAGAGGTTCTTTCGTGCTTGCACGAAAAAGAACCTCTTCTTTTTATTTTAAGAATGCACGATAGTGCATTGATTTGGCGCCGCTTGATCATCGAGCCGACCTCCTTTTTTGTCATCATTTTTTGCCTTATCGCATATATTAGCAATATGGGGACAGAAAATACATGACAGGAAAGGAACATCCATGGCAAGAAAAGAAGAAATCCTAAAAATAGTCTCAGCAAAATTACGCAAAATACTCGAACAATCCCATATTGATTACGAATGTCTACAGGAATTGCGTCTGCGTACAAATGAACCGTTTATTCTTTTGTATGCCGGTGGCGAGTATTTTATGTCTGAAAATGGAAAGTTGTTAAGACAAGCAAAAGACGGCTACCTGATCACTGCGAATGATGTAAAGGAAACACTGGAGTACATTAGTAGTTTTTCACTATATGCTTATGAAGATGAGATCCGGCAAGGGTTTATTACGGTACAAGGGGGACATCGAATCGGACTGGCAGGGAAGGTCATATTAGAGCAGGGAAAGGTGAAGAGCGTGAAACACATTTCATTTATCAATATCCGGATGTCTCATGAGAAAAAAGGATGTGGAGCGGAGATATTACCATACATATATGAAAATGACCGGATCTGTCATACCCTGATCATATCTCCTCCGGGATGTGGAAAGACTACGCTTTTGCGGGATATTGTCCGTTTAGTTTCCGACGGAAATGACATGCATCCGGGAATCAGTGTAGGTGTTGTAGATGAACGTTCGGAAATTGGTGCCTGTTATCTGGGGATTCCGCAAAATGACGTAGGCATGCGGACAGATGTACTAGACTGTTGTCCGAAAGCAGAAGGGATGCTCATGATGATCCGAAGTATGTCACCGGTTGTAATCGCAGTGGATGAGATCGGAAAAAGGGAGGATATAGAGGCGTTGGAATATGTAATGAATTGCGGATGTCAGATCATTGCTACAGTACACGGTTCTTCCATCGAAGATATTAAGAACAAACCAATCTTGCGGAAATTAGTGGAAGAAAAGATGTTTAAGCGATTTATTGTGTTAGCCGGCGGAAATGTTCCGGGACAGATTGAGACAATATTTGATGAGAGAGGAAGTGTATTGTTTGCCAACAAACTATTGGCATAACAATATCCCACGATTTGCTAATATTTTAAGGTGGAATGAAAAATGGAATTGGTTTTCAAAATAGCCGGAACGTTATTTGTTTTGGGAAGCAGTGGTTATTCTGCATATGCGTTAAATGGGAAGATTGACCAGCGAAAAGCAGAACTTAGAAGGTTATATAGCATTTTACTACAGTTAAAAAGTGAGATTCAGTATATGGGAAATCCGCTTCCGCTTAGTTTTGAAAAAATGGCAGAACAGGAGCAGTATCCGTTTTCTGTATGGTTTGGGCAGATGGCGGATCGGTTACAGGAAAAAGAAAAAGTACAGTTTGCCGATTTATGGGAAGAAGAAATCCTGCATTTGTATGAGATATCCGCATTAAAGAGAGAGGATTTAGAGCCGTTATTATCTTTGAAGGACAAGCTGGGGGCACTAGACATAACAACGCAGATGAAAGCATTGGACTATGTATTGCTGCAGCTGGAACATAATCGCCAGAATCTGGAGGAGGAAATAAAACAAAAGAAGAAAATGGTAATGTCGATCAGTGTATTTATCGGGTTTATGACATTGATCCTGTTTATATAAATAAGTGAGGTTGTAGTGGGAAGATAAGGAGAACAGATATGCCGGTTGAAATTATCATAAAAATTGCAGCACTGGGGATTGTGATCGCTTTATTGAATCAGGTGCTAAAGCATGCAGGAAGGGATGACCAGGCATTTTTCGTAACAATGGCAGGTATGATCGTAGTGCTTACATGGCTGCTTCCTTATCTGGTGGAACTGTTTCAGTCAATGCAGAGTTTGTTTGGATTATGAGGAAGGAATATGAGTTTTTATAAGGTTATATGTGGTGTGATGGTTGGAGTACTTCTGGCAATTCAATTAAAACATTTAGGCAGTCCGGTATGGGTGTATCTTTCCGTTGTTCTTAGTCTGTTTGTCTTATTCTATGCAATGGAACGATTTACATTTGTCATGGATTTTCTGGATGGAGTATTGGAGGATATTGGTCTGGAATCCGGTTATTTTGAGATATTACTTAAAATTATTGGAATATCCTATTTGTGTGAATTTGTGTCAAATATTTGCAGAGAGTCAGGTTTTATTACAGTGGCAGGACAGATTGAGATTGGTGGGAAATTAACCATGATGGTGATGAGTATGCCGATTCTGCTTGCAATTGTCAACACGATCACATCGGTGATGCCATAATGGAAATGGAGGAAGCAGGATGAAACGATTCGCATGGATTGGAATGGCGGGGATTCTGATCTGGTTCTCATCGATTTCTACATACGGAAAAGAACCTTATATAGAAGAGTATGAGCAGGCTGTAAATCTGGAAAAATTGGATGATGACCTGGAAAATATAACACGGTCTTATGGAATGAAAGAGGAGATTTCATTTCAGGATATCTTTCGGATATTAATGACAGGAGACGTGGAATCTGCACTACAGAGTGCTCTTGAAAAATTTTATCAAGGAATGTTGTCAGAAGTTATGGAAAACAGAATATTGTTGATCAAACTGATGCTGCTCATTGTGATCGCCGCAATCTTTCATAATTATTCTTCTATACTGAAAGTGAGCTATGTAGGGGAACAGGGATTTTATATTACCTATCTTATGATCGCAATGCTTTTAATGCAGTCGTTTTCCCTGGTGTATGACATGGCGGAGGAAATGATCTGTTATGTGAAAGATCTGATGGAATGTCTGCTGCCGGCATTTTATATGTCTGTTGTACTATGCAGTGGATTCACGACCTCGCAGATGGTAAATTCCATGTTTTTGTATATGCTGTCAATACTCGAAAAACTGTTACTTTATCTGGTATTGCCAACGATCCGTATCTATTTTTTAGTCGTGGTATTGAATCAGATTCAATCAAAGGATCGTTTTTCTAAATTGGCAGCACTGATCAAGCAGGCAGTGCAGTTTGTATTGAAGGCGGTTGGAACCGGAATTATCGGTCTGAATGTAATGAAAAGCATATTGGTACCGGTATATGATAATGCAAAATATAATGTTTTACAAAAGGGACTTTCGGTCATACCGGGTGGAAGTTCCTTTTCTGCATTAGGGACAATCCTGCTTGGAGCGGGGGTATTGATCAAAAACTGTGTGGGAATCTCTGTGGTGATCCTGCTGCTCGTATTAGGAGGAATTCCGCTTCTTAAAATGTTTACCTTTTACATATCATTTAAGATCATTCTTGCATTGGTGCAGCCGATCAGTGATAACCGCATTATAGCAGGCATCCAGGGTGCATGTGACAGTACCGGTGTGCTTGTCAGGGCAGCCGGTACCTCGCTGGTTCTCTCTGTGCTCTCTGTCGCAATCGTAATCCTCACCACGAATGTCCGACTGAATGCAGGATGAGGAGGGATTGATATGGAGGGGATATTGGATTGGGTAAGAAGCGGACTGTTGTTTGGGATAGTGTCATCGGTCATTTTGATGTTATGTCCGAATAAGTCATATGCAAAACATATTGGATTAGTAGTTGGTTTGTTATTTATTTTGGTTATGCTGCATCCGGTGATGGAGTGGATGGAGATTGATGAACAGACATATGTATCGTATATAAAGGATTTTTTTGCAGTTTCTAGTTCAGAACGCATATCGGATCAGAGTATACAGTTGTATGGAGAATCCATTGCAATACAGATAAAAGCGGCTTTGGAGGAGGCAGGATATTCGATTGACGATCTCTCTGTAGAGGTTTTAGAAGATGGTAGTGTGAGCAGGATACATATTACGTTTGGTGATTCAGTGGGGAATGTTGACCTTGTAGAGCAATATCTTCATGAAATATTTGGACAGGAGGTGGTGATCCAATATGAAGGAAATGGATGATCAGAAGGAAAATATTCAGGGAAGGACCGGAATCATGGATATGATAAAGGACATAAAGCTGGATGCTGATAAAAAGGAAAAAATAGTTATCTTCTTTTTGCTGGGTGTCTTTTTTTTGTTGATCGCCACACCGGTGTCTGATCTGACCGGGAACCGGAAAAAGCAAAAGAGTACGAAGACAGGTACAAACCAACAGACACAGCAAAAAAAAATACAGGAAAAAGATGCATATATTGCAGCATTAGAGAATAAGCTAGAACAAACCATTGAAGGTATGGAGGGCGCCGGGAAAGTTGATGTGATGATTACATTAAAAGATAATGGAGAGAAGATATTAGACAAGAATCAGCCCTATGAGAGTGAGGAGGAGACCAATACAGAGGAAAACAAAGAATCAAAGAAGAACCGGATTCAGAATAATCAGGAAACGGTATTGGTTGAAACGGAGGGAAATACCGAACCGATCATTGTAAGAGAGTTATATCCGGATATTGAGGGAGTCGTTGTGGTATGTGAAGGTGGAGACAACTCGGCGCTTACCGTCAAGATCAAAGAGGCGGTGCAGGCATTATTCTCAATTGATGCCCATAAAATAGTAGTGTGTAAATCGAAATAAGAAAAAGTGAGGAAGAATATGAAAAAGATTTTTAAAAAGAACCAGGTGATCATTACGGCACTTGCCATTATGATAGCAGTGGCAGGATATCTGAATTTTACAAGTGATAAACAGGTGCTGACAACATCAGGAGATAATGTACACCAGGAGGGAGCAAAAGGAAATGAAGATGATGCGGCTATTAGTGCAGCAGTAGAAGATACGGCTTCCGGAGAGGATCTTGCCGGGAAAGAGGAGGATGGAAAAACAGAAAACGAATTGACGATTGATGCAGAGTCATCGGAGGCTTCGACAGTACAGGATGCAGAAAATGGTGATGTCGCAGAGGCGAGTGTTGATCCGGATGGAGAACCGATTGATTCGGATTCGGTTGGAGAGGCGGTACTCACAAGCGGTTCGGTTACATTATCACAGGCAAAACTGAATCGGGAACAGACCAGATCAAAAGCAAAAGAAATGCTATTAGAAATAGTAAATAACGAAAGTCTTTCGGAAGACGCAAAAAAGGATGCTATTTCCCAGATGTTATCCATGACAGAACGGATGGAGAAGGAAAATGCAGCCGAGACACAGCTTGCGGCAAAAGGATTTCCGGACTCCATTGTAAGCATATCAGATGACAGTGTAGATGTGACAATCTCAACATCCAAATTATCAGACAAAGAAAGAACACAGATAGAGGATATTATCACCAGAAAGACCGGATGTTCTTTAAAACAGATAGTTATTACAACCACGGAATTATAATTTATTCGAAAAATATTGCAAAAAGTATAGAATGTTTGGTATACTATATTACATATGAGTAAAGGTTTGGCAAAGGAGGAATCAGTATGGCAACAGAATCACAGAATGGAACCTATAGCTTCAAGGAAGCAGGCGTTCTTGGAGATATTCAGATTGCAGATGATGTTATTGCAATCATTGCAGGACTTGCAGCAACAGAAGTGGAGGGTGTCGCTAAGATGTATGGCAACATTACCAATGAGTTAGTAAGCAAGTTGGGAATGAAGAACCTTTCCAAAGGAGTTAAGGTTGCGGTTTCACCGGAAGATGTTAAGGTCGATTTATCCATTGAATTGAAATATGGCTATAGCGTAATTGATGTATCTTCCAAGGTTCAGGAAAAAGTGAAACAGGCAATTGAGACAATGACCGGTCTTACCGTATCACAGGTTCGTGTAAGAATTGCCGGTGTTGCGATCGCAAAAGAGGAAAAAGCATAATCATTTATGAAAAGGGCTGTTTCGTAGACCTTATAATAGGCTTTCGGAACAGCCTTTCGAATGTTTTGGGTTTGTTTTCAAGGCAGGGGATATATAGAATAGTTACAGATAGAGAGGATTAAGATATGTTAAGAAGTCAGATACGGGAAGAAGTGTTCAAGATCATTTTCCGGATCCCATTTGCACAGGAGGAGATGGAAGAACAGATCTCCTATGCATTAGAAGAGTTAGAAGGTAAAAGTGAGGAAAACTTACAATATATTCATGATAAGGCAGAAGGTATTGTTACACATTTATCGGATATTGATGAGAAGATCGAAATGAATTGTGAAGGCTGGAGCATGAAGCGGATTGGCAAAGCAGAGATTGCAATTATGCGTATTGCTGTGTATGAAATGTTATATGAAGAGGAAGTTCCGAATCGTGTTGCTATTAATGAAGCAGTTGAGTTAAGTAAGCAGTACTGTGATGAGGATGCAAAAGGATTTGTGAACGCTGTATTAGGCAAGGTGGAGAGATCATTACAATAAGGATGCGGAGTAGGAATGGCAGCAGTTTATTCGGTTTCACAGGTAAATGCATATATTAAAAGAATGTTCGATCAGGATTATTTTCTTCGCAATGTACAGGTGAAAGGCGAGGTGTCGAATGTGAAATATCATTCGTCCGGTCATATCTATTTTACATTGAAAGAAGAAGGCTGCAGTATTGCGGCTGTTATGTTTCGTTCAGCAAGAGCAACAGGACTTGATTTTACGTTAGAGAATGGTCAGAGTATAGTGGTCAGTGGGAATGTTGCAGTTTATGAACGGGATGGAAGATATCAGATCTATGCAAAGAGCATACAGTTAGACGGACGAGGCAATCTTTATGAAGCGTATGAGATGCTGAAACAGAAGTTGTTTGAAGAAGGTCTGTTTGATTTTGAACACAAAAAGGAGATTCCGCAATTTCCTAAGAAGATCGGTATTGTCACTGCAAAGACGGGAGCTGCGATCCAGGATATCCGTAATGTTGCAAAGAGAAGAAATCCATATGTACAGTTATATCTGTATCCTGCAAAAGTACAGGGGGAGGGTGCAGCAGCAACGATTGTAGAAGGTATCCGGACATTGGATTCGATGGGAATGGACACGATCATTGTTGGACGTGGTGGTGGTTCCATAGAGGATCTGTGGCCGTTTAATGAGGAGATTGTAGCAAGGGCAATCTATGAAGCACAGACACCGATCATTTCCGGAACCGGCCATGAGATTGATAATACGATTGCAGACTATGCAGCCGATCTGAGAGCGCCAACGCCGAGTGCGGCCTGTGAACTGGCAATACCGGATATTATGGTGAGAGTGGATCAGGTCAGACAATATCAGGAGAATCTGTATCAGGCAATGTATCACAAGATGCATAGAACCAGATTATATATGCAGGCAGCAGAGGCAAAGTTAGAGAGAGTATCTCCGATGATGCGCATGCAGAATCAGAAGATATATGTGGATTCTTTACAGGACCGGATGCAGACAGTGTTTGATAGAAAATATCAGCAGACATTTCAGCAATATGAGAAATACGCCCGTAATCTTCCGGATGTGTTCAAGGACAAATATAATACATGTGCACATATGTATGAGTTGTTACTGGCGAAGTTGCATGGATTGAGTCCGACTGCCAAACTGACAGGCGGATATGGTTATATAGAGAATCAGAATGGACAGCCGGTTGCGGGAATAGGAAATGTTAAAAAAGGGGAATCCGTTCAGATCACGGTACATGACGGATGTATCCATACGGTTGTACAGGAGATTACAGAAAAAAGTGAGGAATAGATATGGCAGCTAAGAAAACAACGCCCAAAGAGAACGAGGAGTTTCAGTTAGAAAAAGCATTTGAACAGTTAGAACAGATTATTGAAAAGTTAGAAGCAGAAGATACACCGCTGAAGGAGTCCATTGAATTATATGGAAATGGTGCAAAACTGTTAGCGGCATGTAAGAAGGAACTTGGTGGAATTGAAAAGGAAATGATCGTAATTGGAGAATCACTATCTGAGGGAGAGGAAGAATAGGATGGATTTTACAAAGGAATTAAAGGATCGGGTAACACAGATTGAGAAGGTCATTGAAAACTATATGCCAAAAGATGCGACGTTACAGAAAACGGTAACCGATGCCATGAATTATACCATGTCAGCAGGAGGGAAAAGAATCCGTCCATTGCTTATGTCAGAAACTTACCGGTTATTTGGTGGAACGGAAGAACTGATTGAACCATTTATGGCAGCATTAGAGATGATTCACACATATTCTTTAATTCATGATGATCTTCCGGCATTGGATAATGATGATTATCGGAGGGGAAGAAAGACAGCGCATATTGTATATGGAGAGGCGATGGCAATCTTAGCCGGAGACAGTCTGCTTAATTATGCTTACGAAACGGCTGCAAAAGCGTATGCTCTGATTCCGATATCAGATATAGAAGATACGGATGCTATGCAGCGGGAATTATTGCAAAGGCGGTCGGTTGACCGGGCGATGGCAGTTCTTGCAGCCAAACCGGGTATTTATGGAATGATCGGCGGACAGGTTGCAGACGTAGAACTGACCGGAACGAAGCTGACCAAAGAGCAGCTTGTATATATATATGAGAATAAAACAGGTGCCCTGATCGAGGCGGCAATGATGATCGGAGCAATCTTAGCGGGAGCTTCGGAGAAAGATATTGTTAAGGTAGAGGAAGCTGCATATAATATTGGTATGGCATTTCAGATTCAGGATGATATATTGGACGAGACAGCAACCTTTGAGGAACTTGGTAAGCCAATTCACAGTGATGAAGAATGTGGTAAGGTTACTTATGTAACGATACATGGTATTGACGAATCCGGCAAGGAAGTGTCACGGTTATCAAATGAGGCAATTGCGATGTTGGAAAGCAAGGGAGAGGATGCAGAGTTTCTTGTGGAACTCACCCGGTCTTTGATCCATAGAACGAAATAAGGATACCCGAAAACAAAAGAGGTAGTGTTATGGGATTGTTAGAGAATATAAAAGAACCAAATGACATCAAACAATATGATACGGAGCAATGGAATCCGTTAGCACAGGAGATCCGTACATTTTTATTGGAACATTTATCTAAAACCGGTGGACATTTAGCATCCAATCTTGGGTGTGTGGAACTTACAATGGCACTTCATCTGGTGTTGAAACTGCCGGAGGATAAGATCATATGGGATGTAGGACATCAGAGTTATACGCATAAGATTCTGACCGGACGACAGGAAGGCTTTGATCATTTAAGACAATTAGGCGGAATGAGCGGATTCCCGAAACGAAAAGAGAGCGAGACGGATGTGTTTGAGACCGGACATAGTTCCACCTCCATTTCTGCGGCAATCGGAATGGCGAAAGCAAGTGAATTAAAAGGAATTCACAATACAGTGGTAGCAGTGATCGGGGATGGTTCATTTACCGGAGGATTGACATATGAGGCATTGAATAATTTGGCACGTCTGAAGACCAGCTGCATGATCGTGTTGAATGATAACGAGATGTCTATCGACGAAAATGTTGGTGGAATGTCCAATTATCTGAACAAGATCCGTGTCGGTCAGGCATATAATGAGGTAAAGTCCGGTGTGGAAAAAAGCCTTATGAATATTCCGGGTATTGGTGAGGGTCTTGCAAAGGCAGTCAAACGAGGCAAGGACAGTATTAAGGAATTATTGGTTCCGGGCATGTTTTTTGAAGATCTGGGAATCACTTATATCGGTCCGATCGATGGTCACAATATCGGACAGATGGTAGATACATTTGAATCTGCGATCAAGCTCCGGAAACCGGTGGTTGTCCATGTTAAGACCGTGAAAGGAAAGGGATATCATTTTGCAGAGAGGTATCCGAGATATTTTCATGGCGTGAAACCATTTGATCTTACAACCGGAAAGGCATTAGTGAAGAAGACGAAGATGACCAATACGGATGTTTTTGCACGGAAAATGGTCGCGTTGGGTGAGCAGTATCCGAATCTGGTGGCAATTACGGCAGCCATGGCATCCGGTACCGGTCTTGTGAAATTTGGCAATGTATATCCAAAACGTTTTTTTGATGTGGGAATTGCGGAACAGCATGCAGTCACATTTGCGGCGGGACTCGCAAGTGAGGGTATGATACCGGTTGTGGCGGTATATTCGTCTTTCCTGCAAAGAGCATACGATCAGATCTTACATGATGTATGTCTGCAAAAACTGCATGTCATTTTTGCAATTGACCGTTCCGGTTTAGTCGGAGAGGATGGCGAAACCCATCAGGGAATATTTGACAGTGCATATTTATCACATATTCCGAATATGGTGGTGATTGCACCAAAGAACCGGTATGAGTTAACAAAATCAATGGAATTTGCGATGGAATATGATGGCCCGATTGCAATCAAATATAGCAAAGGGGACGCATATTATGGTTTAAGAGAGCATTTAGAACCGATGGAACTTGGAAAGAGTGAAGTTTTGGCAGAGGGTACAAGAGTGGCATTGATCGCTGTTGGCAATATGGTGGAAGAGGCAGTTACGGTGTATGAGACTTTGCAGGAAGAAGGAAAGATGATCACACTTGTTAATGCAAGATTTGTAAAACCGTTAGATGAAGAATTACTGATTCAATTAGCAAAGACACATGATACGGTCATTACCCTTGAAGAGCATGTGTTAAATGGCGGATATGGACAGGCAGTGGATGCTTTCTATATGCAGCATGAGGTAGACAATATCCATGTTCATAATATAGCGATCGATGACTGTTTTGTAGAACATGGTTCGGTAAAAGAACTTCGGAAGTTACTCGGATTAGATGCAAAGAGCGTAACGGATGTGGTTCGTTCTTACTGGAATCGTTGAGATATACAGGATTTCATTTGGTAAACAGATAGAAATGAGGACAACATGAAAGAACGATTAGATGTATTGTTAGTAAATAGAGGATTGGCAACGTCGCGGGAAAAAGCCAAAGCCATTATTATGTCAGGTATTGTGTTTGTAGATGGACAGCGAGAAGACAAGGCGGGTTCTTCCTTTGACGACAAAGTATCGATCGAGGTAAAAGGCTCTACGCTCAAATATGTCAGCCGCGGTGGATTGAAACTGGAAAAGGCAATGAAACATTTTGATGTAACATTAGCCGGTAAGGTCTGTATGGATGTAGGTTCTTCCACAGGGGGATTTACCGATTGTATGTTACAAAACGGAGCAGTAAAAGTATATGCGGTGGATGTCGGACATGGACAGCTTGACTGGAAACTCCGGAATGATCCGCGCGTTGTCTGCATGGAGAAGACGAATATCCGATATGTAACACCGGATCAGATTGAAGAACCGGTAGAGTTTGCATCGATTGATGTGTCATTTATTTCACTTACAAAAGTATTGGGACCGGTCAAGGAACTGCTGACCGGCAACGGAGAGATTGTCTGTCTGATCAAGCCGCAATTTGAAGCAGGCAGAGAAAAGGTTGGTAAAAAGGGAGTTGTGCGGGATAAGAATGTGCACAAGGAAGTGATCCATGTGGTGATGGAGTATGCGCAATCCATTGGATTTACATTGTGTAATCTTGAATTTTCTCCGATAAAAGGTCCGGAGGGAAATATTGAATACTTATTGCATTTAAGCAAGGATGCAGATCGTTCGGTCGGACAGCTTGATGTAGAGGCAGTGGTGGAAGCCTCCCATGGGACATTAGATAAATAGTGAGGAAAGAGACATGAAACGTTTTCTGATCGCAACCAATTTCATAAAGGATGAAAATTTATCGCTGACATCAAAAGTGGAGCGGTATCTGGAAGAGCATGGAGCCGGCAGTACCCGGATCAATGGACAACAGGGGGATTATAGTGCATGGATTCCCAAAGAGGAACATGCCGGATCGTATGATTGTGTGATAGCTTTAGGTGGCGATGGTACGATATTGAAGGTAAGCCGGGATCTGCGGCATCTGAATATTCCAATTGTCGGTGTGAATCTTGGAACATTAGGATTTTTAGCAGAGATTGAACCGGAACAGATTTACCCTGTGTTAGATCGTCTGTTGGCAGATGACTATGAATTGGAAGAACGCATGAATATATGCGGGAGTGTATTTAAGTGCGGAGCGAAAGAACCGCTTTTGAAAGATGTTGCACTCAATGATATCGTCGTATCAAGGGCAGGATTTTCCAGAGTGATCGGACTCAGAGTGTATGTAAATGGCAGAGTAATGGATATATATGAGGCGGATGGAGTGATCGTCAGCACGCCGACCGGATCAACCGGTTATAATCTGTCTGCGGGAGGACCGATCGTATCGCCCAAGACCAATGTGATGATCATTACACCAATATCGCCACATTCTCTTACATCAAAGAGTATTGTGTTAGGAGATGCGGACGAGATAGTGTTAGAAGTGCTGAAGATGCGGAAGGCACAGGAAGAAGAAGCAATTGTGAATTTTGATGGTCAGCCGGGAACTCAGCTATCGGCCGGGGACAAAGTCGTAATCAGAAAAGCGGGACAGACTACCAAAATGGTTAAATTATTTGATGTCAGTTTTTACGAAGTGCTTCGTGAGAAAATGGCAAATCATTTATAAGGTGATCCGATGAAAGAGAATAGACAGAACAAGATTAAAGAAATTATTGAAACACAGGCGATCGAGACGCAGGAGGAGTTGCTAAGTCAGTTGTTAAAACAGGGATTTACAACGACACAGGCGACGATATCGAGGGATATCCGGGAAATGCATTTAACAAAAGTACCGGATGGAACAGGAAAGCAGAAGTATGCCATGATTCAGAATACAGATACCGATGTGACAAAGAAGTATCATCAGGTATTAAGTGCAGGTATTCTGAGTATGGATTATGCTGAGAATATAATTGTAGTCCGTACAGTGTCCGGTATGGCGATGGCAGTTGCCGCGGCACTGGATAATATGGATCTACAGGGATTTCTGGGTTGTATTGCAGGAGATGATACAATCTTTGCTGTGGCGAGAAGCAAGGGATTTTGTAAGGAAATTATTGCGGAAGTCAAAAAAGTGGCATCTGACGATTGAGTTGGAGGTATAATATGTTACTAAATTTACATATTAAGAATATGGCATTAATTGATGAGATTGAGATTGATTTTTCGGATCATTTAAACATTTTAACCGGAGAAACGGGTGCGGGAAAGTCGATCATCATTGGTTCTGTCATGTTGGCATTAGGTGGCAAGACACCAAAAGATTTTGTTAGAAAAGATGCTCCATATGGTTTGGTGGAATTATTGTTTTCCGTAGAGGATGATGAGACATTAGAGAAACTAAGAGAATTAGAGGTTCCGGATATTGAAAATGGGGAACTTGTACTATCGAGAAAGATCATCGGCAACCGGAGTGTGAGCAAAGTAAACGGAGAAACGGTAACGCTTGCTAAGGTGAAAGAGATTGCGTCTTTATTACTGGATCTGCATGCACAGCATGAACATCAGTCTCTGTTGATTCCTTCTAATCATATCAAAATGCTGGATCGCTATGGTCAGGATCAGATTGAGAAGGATAAAGAAAAGGTTGCAGCCTGTTATCAGGAATATAGTAAGATCAAAAAGGAACTGGAAGCAAATTCATTGGACCAGGAAGAAAAGAAACGCCAGATGGATCTGATCGCATTTGAACTGCATGAGATTGAAGAGGCATCGTTAAAAGATGGTGAAGATGAACAGTTAGAAGAGGATTACCGGAAAGCAGCCAATGGAAGAAATATTACCGAAAGTCTTGCAAATGCACATACGATCGCACAGGATAATGCGCAGGAGGCAGTTGACCGGGCGTTGCGTGAGATGATGACTGTTTCAGAATATGATGAGGAGTTATCTTCTTTAACAGACTCTTTGTCTACAATTTCGGATCTGTTGACGGATTTTTCGAGAGAAACAAGACTGTATTTGGAGGAACATACTTTTTCTGAAGCGGAATTCCAGATGTTAGAAGAGCGGCTCAATACGGTGAATCATTTAAAGGCCAAATACGGAAAGACGATACCGGATATCTTTGCATATCAGGAACAGTTGCAGTCCAGATTGGAGCAATTAGAGCATCAGGAAGATTATTTAGAAAAATTGAATACACAATTAACACAGATAGAACAGGATCTGAAGGCAGCATGTCAGGTATTGACACACAAGCGAAAAATGATTGCAAAACAATTATGTGAGAATATTACGGAGTCCCTGATCGATCTGAATTTTTTAGATGTCCGGTTTGACATGGTGTTTGAACCGTTAGACACTTATACGGCATCCGGTGCAGATCATGCATATTTTATCATATCAACCAATGTTGGAGAGGATATGAAACCGCTGTGGCAGGTTGCTTCCGGTGGTGAGCTTTCGAGAATTATGCTTGCCATGAAATCCTGCTTAGCAGAAGTTGACCGGATCGAAACACTGATCTTTGATGAAATAGATGTCGGAATCAGTGGTCGGACGGCACAGATGGTGGCAGAAAAGATTTATGCAATTGCCAAAAATCATCAGGTAATCTGTATTACGCATCTTCCGCAGATTGCAGCTATGGCATCGCAGCATTACTTAATTGAAAAACAGGTAATAGATGGAAAAACAGTTACCAATATTTATCCATTAGATGAAACACAACAGGTAAATGAGCTTGCACGATTGATCGGTGGAGTAGAGATAACCGAAACGGTTTTGCAAAGTGCAAAAGAAATGAAAGAATTGGCAATCAAGGCAAAGGTTGACTGATTGATTTAAGAAATGAGAACTCATACTAAATATAACATTTAGTATGGGTTTTTTGTTTTGTAAAAAGATAAAAGGAACAATATTATAAAAAGGAAGGTGCAACGAGATGAAGGTGTATAAACGGATATTAAAAGGTTTGCTTTGTGCAAATGTGATGTTTGTTTTAATTGCAGCATCATGCGGATACCAAAAAGAACAACGGGAAAAAGAGATTGCCAGGACAAATGCTGCATTGTCAGGGCAGCACAAAGATAATACGAAAGACATATCAAAGAAAAAAGTAATACCGGTTGGTAAAACGGTTGGAATCTATATTAATACGCAGGGAATTTTGGTAATTGATACAGGGGAAGTTACGGATGTGAATGGGAAAAAATCAAATCCTGCAAAAAACCGTTTGATCAAAGGCGATTATATACAGAAACTGAATGGCGAAACAATGAAAACAAAGAAACAGCTGATTCAGGCGATCACAGACTGTAATGGTGAAAGCCTGGTGTTTGAGGTGGTAAGAAAGGGAAAAATAACAAAAGTGCAGATCGATCCGGTTGAGACCGGAGCAAATATATATAAAGTAGGAATCTGGGTAAGAGATGATCTGCAAGGTTTAGGAACGATCACATACGCATATGGAGATCAATATGGAGCATTAGGACATAGCATAACAGATGTAGATACGGGAGAATTGTTACAGGTATCGGGAGGTGAGATTTATGCAGCGGATATTTTTGGTGTGGAAAAGGGAATAGCCGGTACGCCGGGAGAGATTGAAGGTATGATTTCTTATCAAACGGAAAATATTGTTGGAAATATTGAAAAAAACAGATTATACGGGATTTTTGGAAGTATGACAGAAAGTTTACAGCAGGAACTTCGACAGGAAAAAGCGATACCGCTTGCTGTGATGGATGAGATTAAAGAAGGAAAAGCATATATACAATCCTATGTGAGCGGGGAAAAGCAATTATATGAAATTGAAATTGTTAATATCCATAAAAACAGCAATGGGGACACAGAGATGGAGTTGAAGGTTACGGATGCTGCATTGATCAAACTGACCGGTGGAATTGTTCAGGGAATGAGTGGAAGCCCGATCTTACAGGAGAGTAAATTAATCGGCGCAGTAACACATGTGTTTGTCAATGATCCGACAAAGGGGTATGGGATTTCGATTGATAATATGATAAAGAATGAATAATTTGTCGAAAACGGTATATAATTTGTGTATTATGATGTCGATTGAGTTAAGATGTCTTTTTGTATAAATAAAAATGGAAAAATTTTATATGTAATTTTGTCTTGCGACAACTTATCATTTCTTTGTTAATCTGATATAGTCATATATGGTCGATGTTGCTATGTTTCTGTCAACGAGTTGCATAGTTTATGACGAATTTCATATAGTAGGAGGGAAATATGATTCGTGTAATGATAGGAAACCATGATGAGATGATGCGAAAGAAGATGGAGGATGTGGTACGAAAGCAAACACAGTGTCGTCTGATTGGAACATATGAAAAGGGAAATCTATTATTGTCCGGTATTCAGGAAAATGAACCGGATGTGGTTCTGTTGAATCCGGTTCTGCCCGGGTTAGACGGAATAGGAGTGATTGAAAAGATACGGTCAGATGTACAATATGATGGAATCCGGTTTATTCTGGTTGCAAACTCCAAACAGACAAAAGTATTAGAAATACTGAAAAACAGAAAAAATGTAAAGTTTTTTCCATGGGAAAACAATGTAGAAACATTAGAAAAATGTATGATTGAGAGCCCAAAGGCAACAGGAGCACAGGAACGGTCTGTCCCGCTAGAGGACATTGTTGTCGAGCGGGGAAATCAGAAAAAAGACCTCAATCTGATCGTGACACAAATGATTCATGAGATTGGTGTACCGGCACATATTAAAGGGTATTTGTATCTGCGTACGGCAATCCTTATGGCAGTAGAGAATGTGGATGTATTGAATGCGGTCACAAAACAATTATATCCGGATATTGCCAGAGAACATGGAACAACTGATACCAGAGTAGAACGTGCGATACGGCATGCGATTGAAGTCGCATGGGAACGGGGAAACATTGATATGATTCATGAATTATTCGGTTATACCATTCAGGCAGATAAAGGAAAACCAACGAATTCAGAATTTATTGCACTGATGGCGGATCGAATACGGTTAGAACAGATGCAGGCATGATGTAAAAAGATTGTTGGCAGCAGTCTTTTGGTAGAGAATGAAGTACGCATTCATTAGGGAGGAACAAATGCGAGACAGTATGAAAATATTAATTGCTTCTGAACGAAGCAGAGACATTTATGAAAAATTATTCGAATCCATGAAGGAATTTGAATATGTGATCCGGGAAACGACAGCAGGATTTGATGACATAGTAGCACAGGCGCAGCAGATGCAACCGGATATGATCTTATCTGATATTTGTTTAAATGGAGGGGATGGAATCAGTTTATTGCAGATGTGTAGAAATCACACATCCCTGCAGGACACAAAATTTGTATTTTTGACAGCGGTTACTTCTCAAAAGATTATTGATATTGCATATGAAGTTGGCGCCGATTATTATTTAATGTTAAATCAGGAACCAAAGTTTATAGCAAGAATGTTAGAACGTATTTTGGAAGTCCGGTATGAGGACAGAAATAAGAAAAAGCAACAGGAAAATATGACAAATGAACAAAAGCAGTTCCTGCTTGACTCTACATTGGAAAATGATGTGACCAAGATGATCCGCAGCATAGGCATTCCTGCACATATCAAGGGCTATCAATACATACGGGAAGGAATCATTTTATCGATCAAGGATCCGGAAACATTAAATTACATTACAAAGTATTTGTATCCGTCCATTGCACAAAAATATCATACAACGACAAGCAGCGTAGAACGTGCAATCCGCCATGCGATTGAGGTTGCATGGAACAGGGGAAAGTTAGACACCATGGAAAATCTGTTTGGATATAGCGTAAATTCCGGAAAAGGAAAACCGACGAATTCAGAGTTTATCGCATTGATTGCGGATAAATTCCGATTAGAGTATCGGATGAAGGGGTATCCGTTCGGACAATTTAGTGCATAATGATATAGAAGAAGGATATTGATGCAGCAGAGCCACCTGGACAGAATGCAAATTCGTTATTTTGTCCAGGCCTGGCTCTTAATTTGTACGCATGATCTTTTTTAATATCTCTTTCTTTGTATATGGGTTTGTGCTATAATAGACAAAAGTCTATTTGTGCTAAGGAGAAGGGAAGAATGAAGAAAATTGCGTACATTGCGTCGGAGTGTGTGCCGTTTATTAAAACGGGTGGGTTAGCAGATGTTGTAGGAACATTGCCAAAGATTTTTGATAAGTCGGAGTATGATGTCCGGATCATTATTCCGAATTATATGTGTATTCCGTCTAAGTTTAAGGAGAAGATGCGTTTTATTACGAATTTTCAATTAGATATTGGAGATCATTCCCAATATGTTGGAATTATGTATATGGAGTATGAAGGGGTACCGGTTTATTTTATTGATAATGAGTATTATTTCAATGGTATTGCTCCGTATGGAGATACGAAGTGGGATATTGAAAAATTCTGCTATTTTTCAAAGGCAGCATTGGCAATTCTACCGGTTATCGGATTCCGTCCGGATATTGTGCATTGCCATGACTGGCAGGCAGGAATGGTACCGGTCTATTTGAAGACGTTATTTGCAGGTAATCCGTTTTTTAGTGGAATCCGGTCGATTATGACAATTCATAATTTGCAGTTCCAGGGAAAATGGAACATTGATCATATGCGGTATTGTACCGGATTGCCGGATTATTTATTTACATCGGACAAATTGGAATTGAATAAAGATGCCTCTATGTTAAAGGGTGGTCTTGTATATGCTGATACCATCACAACGGTAAGCAACACCTATGCATATGAGATTCAGACTCCGTATTATGGAGAAGGATTAGATGGTCTGCTCCGGGCGAGAAGCCAGTCTTTAGTTGGTATCGTGAATGGTATTGATTATGATACCTACAATCCGGAAAAGGACAAGAACCTGTATAAGAATTATACGACAAAGAATTATAAGAAAAACAAAGCAATGAATAAGACTGCACTTCAGAAGGAATTAGGACTGCCGGTTGATAAGAACCAGTTTGTGATCGGTATCATTTCACGATTGACCGATCAGAAAGGTCTGGATCTGGTAGATGCTGTTATGAATGATATCTGTCAGGATGGTGTACAATTTATTGTATTAGGAACAGGAGATCAACGTTATGAGGAGATGTTCCGCTATTATCAGAACTTCCATCCGGCCAAGGTAAGTGCCAATATTTATTTCTCAGATGCATTATCGCATAAGATGTATGGTGCGTGTGATGCAATATTGGTTCCATCACGGTTTGAACCATGTGGATTAACACAGCTTATGGCATTACGGTATGGTTCTTTGCCAATCGTAAGAGAAACAGGTGGTCTGAAAGATACGGTTATCCCGTATAATGAATATGAGCAGACCGGAACCGGATTTTCTTTTGCAAATTATAATGCACAGGAATTATTGAATACGATCAATTATGCAAAAGAAGTATACTATAACCAGAAGAAGAGTTGGGAAGATATGCAGGTACGTGCCATGAATCAGAACTATTCATGGGCAAATTCTGCAAAACAGTATGAAGAATTATATCGTTAAGGATATAGAACATAGAGAGATTTTGAAGAATAGAGGATGAGGCAACATGGCATTTGACGGAGTAGTAATAGCGAATATTGTACGGGATATGAAAGAGCGATTGGTTGGTGGAAGAGTTTATAAGATCTATCAGCCGGAAACAGATGAGATCAATCTGGTTGTAAAGAATCTGAAGACAACTTTTCGTTTGATGTTGAATGCCAGTGCAACATTACCGTTAGTCTATTTTTTGGAAGAGAACAAATTAAATCCTGCGCAGGCACCGAATTTCTGTATGTTGCTGCGTAAACATATCGGTAATGCCAGAATTGTGTCCGTGAGACAACCGGGACTAGAACGGATCATTGTTATGGAGTTTGAACATTTAGATGAGATGGGCGATCTTCGGCGTAAGAAACTGATCATAGAATTGATGGGCAAATACAGCAATATTATTTTTACAGATGAGGCGGATGTTGTGATCGATTCGATCAAGCGGATCGGGGCACATATCAGTTCCGTCAGGGAAGTTCTTCCCGGATACGATTATGTACTGCCACCGAATACCAAATGTGATCCGTTGACCATTACGCAGCCAGCATTTGAAAGAGATATTTTGGAAAAGCCGCTTAGTATTGAGAAAGCGATCTATACCTCCCTTACAGGCTTTTCAAAGCTGATGGCGGGCGAGATCTGTTACGAAGCAGGTGTGGATGGCAATTTTAGTACGGATAGTCTGGCAGATACGAACAAGGAACGATTGTGGGATGTATTCTGTGAAGTGCGGCAGCGAATCCTGAATGGGGACTATGACCCGGTCATTGCATATGATCAGGACGAGCCGGTTGCATTTTCTGCATTGCCTCTTACCATGTATGGGGATATGACAATCCAGCATTTTGATGATATTTCACATTTATTGCGGGAATATTACGCAAAGAAGGATACTTATTCCAGAATACATCAGAAATCAACAGATCTGCGTAAGGTATTGTCAACAGCGGTTGAACGTACCTCTAAGAAGTATGATCTGCAACGCAAGCAGTTAAAAGATACGGAGAAACGGGATCAATATCGTGTGTATGGCGAATTGCTTCAGACGTATGGATATGAGATCAAACCGGAGGATAAGTCAATCACGGTCAATAATTATTATGACAACAGTGAAGTGACGATACCGTTAGATCCGACACTTACACCGGTTGAGAATGCAAACCGGTATTTTAATAAATATAACAAATTAAAACGAACCTATGAAGCATCTCTTCAGTTGGTAGAGGAAAGCAAACGAACTCTGGATCAGCTTCTTTCCCTGCAACACAGTATTGAGATAGCAGTAACAGAGGCAGATCTTACCGAGATAAGAGAAGAGATGGTGTTAGCCGGACTTATAAAGGCAAAACCGGTTAAGCGCAATGGCGTAAAACAGGAACAGAGCAAGCCATTGCATTATATATCTTCAGATGGTTTCCATATGTATGTTGGAAAGAATAACCTGCAAAATGACCGGTTGACATTCAAATTTGCAAATGCAAAGGATCTGTGGTTCCATGCAAAGGATATGCCGGGTTCCCATGTCATTGTCAAATTAGAGGGAGAAGAAGATGTGCCGGATGCAACTTATGAGGAAGCTGCAAGACTGGCGGCGTATTATTCGTCCGGCAATACAAGTCCGAAAGTAGAGATCGACTATACCAGACGGGGTAACCTCAAAAAGCCGCCGCAGGCGAATCCGGGATATGTGATATATCATACCAATTACTCCATGGTTGCAATCCCAGACATCACAGATATTACCCTTGCACAGCGTGAGTGACGGATGATGTGTGAGGGCACATGCGAAAAGATATAGAGAAAGCCATGTAAGTTTGCCTTTATGGTACGCAGGCACGTTTGCACTTATACTGCCTACGCAACGGTGCTAGGTTCGTAAGAACCTCACCAAGCACCGGCGTAGACAGACCAGCCTGCTTAACCATATAAGACAAACTTACATGGCTTTATTTACGTTTTTGGGCATGTGCCATTCACGTTATCTCCGCAAAAACTTACGCTGTGCAAGGGAAGAAATTATTTGATGATGTCGCGTGTAATGTTTGTAAAGAGCTTATGTGTCAGATCTGCCATATACTGGGGAGATTCCGGTTCCTCTGCGGACAACCAGGATTTCAACATTCCGACTAATCCGGTGAGACAGAATGAGTAGGTATATTTCATATCCGGTGTCGTTTTCGGAAACTGATTTGCAAGAGATTCAAATACAGTCTCGGCAACAAGTTTTTCTGTCTGTTCTACGAATGCCATATCTCCGTGTGGACCGAGCAGGGCATTGCAGATCTCACGGTTTTCTTCCAGATAGCTGAAGATGTGGACAAGAAATGCCTGTGCTTTGTCTGTGCTTGCTAATGGTTCTATCGGGTTGGAGGTAATGGACAAACGGATTTCTTCCATAATCTCCTGTTCAATACTTTCTAACATCTGATATATATCTTCGTAATGAAGATAGAAGGTAGAACGGTTAATGTCTACCTCATCTACTAATTCCGTGACGGTAATCTCACGGATATTTTTCTTTTGCATGAGTCGTGCCAGACCTGCACGTAACTGGGCACGCGTCTTGCGGACTCTTCGGTCAACTTTTCCAGTCATAGAATTCATCCTTTCTTAATAAACAAAATATTAAAATCTGTCTATAAATAATCAATTTGAGGTGTAATTAACGGTTGTTTTGTTTCATTAGGTTCAGTATAATACATTTTGTAATAAAAATCAACATGATGTTTATTATTGGAGACAACTTCTATTAAACGAGTGTATATTGAATAGTCAATTAAGATTCTATTAAACATGAATCTGTTGAGTGTTAAACGGTTTGAAAAAGTATTTACATAATAAAAAGGAAGGAAAACAATATGATTAAAAATGAATGGAAAAGTTTATGGCATAATAAGTTCATGCTGATCGTAGTGGTTGCAATTATTGCAATTCCGTTAATCTATGCAGGCTTATTTTTGAAATCCATGTGGGATCCATATGGTCAGGTGGAGAATCTGCCGGTTGCGGTTGTGAACCATGACAAGCCGGTAGAATATGAAGGTAAAACATTGCAGGTCGGCAAAGAATTGGTGGATGAATTAAAAGATAATGATTCATTGGCATTCAATTTTGTGGATGAAGATGTTGCGAAGCAGGGTCTGAAGAATGGAACCTTTTATATGGTAATTACCATTCCGGAGAATTTTTCAGAGAATGCATCTACTTTGATGGATGAAGAACCAAAGAAAATGCAGCTTACTTATGAGACAAATCCGGGAACTAATTACATTGCTTCTAAGATGAGTGAAACTGCACTTTCAAAGATAAAAGCTGGTGTGGCAGCAGAGGTTACAAAGACGTATTCAGAGACCGTATTTGATCAGATTCAGACAATCGGGGATGGTATGCAGGATGCAGCAGACGGTTCACTGGAATTAAAAGAGGGAATTGAGACAGCAGCAGATGGTGCGGATACGATTTCTACCAATTTGAATACGGTTGCAGACGGTGCCCAAAAATTAAATGAAGGTGCCGGCAAATTAGAAAAAGGAATTAAAGATTATACCGATGGCGCAAGCAAGATCGGAAGCGGTGCAAAGACACTTTCCAAAGGAACAAAGACATTACAAAAGGGGACTGATACATTAGCAACAAAAGGAAAGACATATACGGAAGGAGTATCTTCCCTTGCAGATGGTGTGACAGCGTACGTTGGTGGTGCTTCACAGTTAGCGGAGGGTGCCAAACAGTTATCGGCATTAGAAAACTTAGGAGCCGTATCTTCCGGAATTCGTCAGTTAAATTCCGCAGTTACCAATGGAGAGGATTCTATGGTAGCAGGTACAAAGAAGTTAAAAGAAGGAATTGGAACGATGAAGACGCAAGTTGAGGCTACGTCCGGTTCCTTATCTGGATTAAATGATGCAGTAAGCAGTATCAGCAGTTTAGGTTCCGGGCTCAGTGCGGCAGGAAATGCAGTAAGCGAGGCTGTTGCAGCTGCAGATTCCGTTAAGAACACAGCAGATAGTACGAATACTGCAATTGACGGTCTTGCCGACCGGAATGCAAAGATTGATAGCGTGATCGCAGCTTTGCAATCTGCACAGGATGAAAATCATGATTTTTCCGATCAGATCGATCAATTGAAAGCAGCAAAGGGAAATGTGCCATCAAAGGTTTCAACAAGTGAGATCGGTTCTGCAAAGGGAGCATTTCAGACGTGCGGCGGAGCGCTGAATAGTGCAAAGACGACTTTGGCAGGAATGAGCGGAAGTATTTCTCAGTTGTCCGGAGCAGCTACGTCTATGGCAAAACTGAATGCCGGACTAAATGATGCATATAAGGGAGCTGTTGCTTTAGAAACAGGAGCACAGCAGGTTTCTGCCGGATTACAGAAATTAGAGAGATCAACCGCAGCATTCCCAACTGCAGCGGCAGGAATTACAGCCTTGAATAAAGGATTTGATACCTTAACAGCTAACAATGACGCATTAACTTCCGGTGCAACTGCATTAAAGACAAATACGCCTGCGGTGACACAGGGTATTGCAAGTCTGGCAACTGGTGCAAAGCAGTTAGATGCCGGTGCAAAAACATTATTAAATGGCACGAATACATTGACTGCTAATAATCAGACACTGATCAGTGGTGTAAGTCAGCTGACAAGTGGCACGGTCAGTCTTTCTGAGGGCTCTTCAAAACTATATGATGGATCATTGGATCTGGTTGAGGGCATGAACAAGCTTCAGGATGGTTCCAAGGAATTACATAACGGAATCAAAGATGGAGCAGAAGAAGTGAAAGAAGTAAAAACGAATGATAAAACATATGAAATGTTTGCAGAACCGGTAGAAGATGACGAAACAAAGATTACAACGGTAGAAAACAATGGTCATGCAATGGCACCATATATGATGTCTGTGGGACTTTGGGTTGGATGTCTTGCATTCTGTCTGATCTACCCACTGATGTCTTATAAGGGTGAGTTAAAGTCTGGTCTTGCATGGTGGGCAAGCAAAGCAACCGTACTATATCCGGTTGCAATCTTACAGGGTGCGATATTGATCATTGCATTGAATAAACTTGTTGGTTTCCATCCGGTTGAATACGGAAAGACGATAGCGTTTGCGTGTCTGACGGCGGTAACATTTACTTCGATCATGTACTTCTTTAATATATGGCTTGGAAAAGTTGGAAGCTTCTTAATGCTTGTATTTATGGTTGTACAGTTAGCGGGTTCTGCCGGAACCTATCCGGTTGAGCTTTCTCCGGAGTTTGTATCAAAGATTCATGATCTGGTACCATTTACTTATACAGTAAATGCGTTCCGCAGCACGATCTGTGGTGGAGAGAGTATTGCGAAATCAGTTCAGGTGCTGGTTGTTCTGTTGATTCTGTTTACGGCAGCAACCATCGTATCGTTCCATTTCAAGGGAATTGCAAAGAAAAAAGGAAAGACCCTTCCGTATGACTGGTTAGAAGAAAGAGGATTGGCATAATTTATTCAATATAGTTTATAAAAACGGTCTTATGAAACAAAGCATCGGCATATGGGTGAATGTGCCAAAGCCGGAGTTTTGTAAGATCGTTTTTTTTATGAGAAAGTATTGTAGGGGAAGTCTTGCAATTTGTGAATGCCTTTGATATAATAACTTGTATTGTTTAAATTGAAGCAAAGCAGGTGAAACTAGTGATAAAAAGTATGACAGGCTTCGGTCGGAGTGAAAGCATTACCCAAGAACGAAAGATAGTAATCGAGATGAAATCCGTGAATCACAGATATTGTGATCTGAACATTAAGATGCCAAAGAAATTCAACTTCTTTGAAGCGGCAATCCGTAATCATTTGAAGAAGTATATAGGCAGAGGTAAGGTAGATATATTCATTACCTATGAAGATTACACAGAGAGTAATGTATGCGTCAAATATAACGCAGAACTTGCAAAGGAATATGTAAGATATTTGCAGCAGATGTCAGAGGATTTTGCACTGAAGAGTGATTTGTCAGCAGTTTCCCTTTCAAGATTTCCGGAAGTGCTTACGTTAGAAGAACAATCGATTGATACCGATGAATTATGGAAAGAACTGGTGGTATGCTTAGATGAAGCAGCGACGCAGTTTGTTGAATCGAGAACCAAAGAAGGAGAGACACTTAAGCAGGATCTGATCGCGAAGTTAGATGGCATGATCGACATGGTGGATTACATTGAATCGGTTTCCCCATCTTTGATTGAATCTTATCGTAAGCGTTTAGAGGATAAGGTGAAGGAGTTGTTAGACGGAACTGCGATAGACGAGAGCAGAATTGCTACTGAAGTTACGATTTATGCGGATAAGATCTGCGTGGATGAAGAGACCGTACGTTTGAGAAGTCATATTGAGAATACCAAAGCAATCCTGTTAGAAGGTGGCAATGTTGGACGCAAGTTAGATTTTATTGCTCAGGAAATGAACCGTGAAGCGAATACGATTTTGTCTAAGGCGGACAGTTTAGATGTGTCTAATAAGGCAATTGACTTAAAGACAGAGATAGAAAAGGTCAGAGAACAGATACAGAATATAGAGTAGAGGGTTGAGGCATATGAATAAGAAAGGCGAATTGATTGTCATTTCCGGATTTTCCGGAGTTGGCAAGGGAACTGTCGTTAAGAAGCTGATTGAGAAATATCATTATAGTCTTTCTGTTTCGGCAACTACAAGAGCGCCCAGACCGGGAGAAATAGACGGCAAGGATTATCATTTTAAGACAGTCGAAGAGTTTCGGAATCTGATTGATTATAATGGATTTATTGAATGGGCTCAGTATGTTGAGAATTACTATGGAACTCCGAGAAAATATGTAGAGGATGAGCTGGCGAAGGGACAGGATGTCATTTTAGAGATTGAAGTACAGGGTGCAATGCACATTAAGGAACAGTATCCGGATGCGGTACTGATATTCCTGACAGCACCGAATGCAGCGACTTTACAACAACGCTTAGAGGGACGCGGTACAGAAGAAAAGAAAGTAATTGCTAAGAGATTGAAGAGGGCATATGAAGAGACAGATGATATGCCACAGTATGATTATCTGGTTGTCAATGATGATTTAGATACCTGTGTGGATGATGTACATGCGGTTATCCGTGCAGAGAGTTTTAAGACGCAGAAACATAATGATTATATTAACAATATGAAAGAAGAATTAAATGCAATTCGAAAGGAGATTTTATCATGATACATCCATCTTATACGGATTTAATGGCAGTTGTAAACAGTGAGGTTGAACCGGGTGAACAGCCGGTAGTTAACAGCAGATATTCCATCGTACTTGCTACCGCAAAAAGAGCAAGACAGATTATTGCAGGGGATGAACCTCTTGTAAAAGCCGAGGAAGGGAAGAAACCATTATCCATTGCTGTTCAGGAATTATATGAAGGCAAGATTAAGATTATGGGTGAAGATGAAGAAGGTGACGAGGAAGATTTAAAGTTAGAGATCTCTGAATTAGAAGGTAATTTTGGTGCAGTTGATGAGGCTGAGATTGATATGGAGACACAGCTGACAGAGGATGCACAGAACGAAGATGAGGAATAAGAACAGAGAGTATGCGGAGAGCGGTTTTCTGTATATATAGTAAACCAACAGAATCTGTCATTGGCAGCTTTGTTGGATACATAGCAACGTTAGAAGGCTGTTACACAAGAGGTGCAACAGCCTTTTGTTCCTTATTTGGTCAGGAGGTATTGAAATGAAATTAAGTGAATTACTGAAAGATGTAGAGTATGAGCTTTTACAGGGAAGCCCGGATACAGAAGTGAATATGGTTCAAAATGATTCCAGAAAGGTTACACCGGGTGCTTTGTTTTTTTGCGTAACCGGAGCCGTATTTGACGGACATAAATATGCAGCAGAAGTAGCAGAGAAGGGAGCGGCTGTCATTGTTGTAGAAAAGGATATTGATCTGCGGGGAAATGAAACGGTTGCAGTTGTAAAAGTGAAGAGCACACGGTATGCAATGGGTGTGATCTGTTCTGCATTTTACGGGGAACCATCGAAGAAATTAACTGTGGTTGGAATTACGGGAACCAAAGGTAAGACAACTACAACATATATGATCAAATCTATGTTAGAGGCGGCCGGACATAAGACCGGTCTGATTGGAACGATAGAGAGTATAGTAGGCGATAAGGTGACACCTGCAAGCAATACTACGCCGGAATCCATTGTAATGCAGAAAACACTACACGAAATGGTAGAAGCCGGACTTGACAGCGTGGTGATGGAAGTATCGTCACAGGGATTGATGTTAGACCGGGTTGCCGGAATTGATTTTGATTATGGTATATTTACGAATTTGTCAGAGGATCATATCGGTCCGAACGAACATAAGGATTTTGCGGAATATTTAGGCTGGAAAGCAAAGCTGTTTACATTGTGTAAGACCGGCATTTTCAATGTGGATGATACATATTGTGAGGATATTTTAAAAGGACATACCTGTGATGTGATCACTTATGGGGAAAAGGACGGATCGGATTATCAGGCAGAAGATCTTCATTTATACAAAAAGGACGGAGAGCTTGGTATTACTTATCATCTGAAAGGAAAATACGAAGAACAGGTACAGGTGAGTCTGCCGGGTGAGTTTTCGGTGCATAATTCTCTTGCGGCAATCGCGGTTGCCAAGGAAATGGGTGTTGCAATGGATCAGATATTGGAGATTCTTACGCATATCCATGTAAAAGGGCGTGTGGAACTGATTCCGATCTCGGATGCATTTACAATATTGATTGATTATGCACATAATGCAATGAGTCTGGAGAGTATTTTAACAACGTTGCGTGCTTATGAACCAAAACGGTTGATCGCATTGTTTGGATGCGGAGGCAATCGCTCAAAGGTTCGCCGGTATGAGATGGGAGAGGTGTCCGGTAAACTTGCAGACTTTACCATAATCACATCGGACAATCCAAGAGATGAAGAGCCACAGGCGATCATTGATGACATTAAGACCGGCATCGGAAAGACAGATGGAGATTATATAGAAATTATTGACCGGAAAGAAGCAATCCGGTATGCGATCATGCATGCCAAAGAAGGGGATGTGATCGTTTTGGCAGGAAAGGGTCATGAGGATTATCAGGAGATCAAGGGTAAGAAATACCATATGGACGAACGGGATCTGATCCGGGAAGTGTTGGAGGAAGAAGATGTCTCACAAATATGCGGATATAATAATCGATATTTCGCATGAAGCGATCGACCGGACATTTCAGTATAAGATTCCGGAAACGCTTGCAGCAGAGATTGGGATAGGCACAAAAGTGTCTATCCCTTTTGGTCGTGGTAATCATTTGCGTACAGGATATGTGATCTCATTTTCAGACACACCGCAGTATGATGAGAGCAAATTAAAGCAGGTTGACGGAATATGCGAAAATGGAATTGCGATTGAACGTGAATTGATCGGGCTTGCCGCATATATGAAGGAGCAGTATGGTTCTACAATGATCAACGCATTAAAAACCGTAATGCCGATCAAAGAAAAAGTCAGGGGACTGAAACACAGGGAAGTTTGTCTGCTATACGGATATGAGCAATGTATAGAGCAACTGGCGCGATATAAGAAAAAGAATGCGAAAGCAAAAGTGCGACTGCTTCAGGAGCTGCGTCAGGAAAAAGTGATACCATATGAACTGGTTACCGGCAAATTAAATATATCTTCTTCTACATTGAAAGCAATGGAAAAAGAAGGCGTAATTGCTGTTCAGGAGGAAGGATATTACCGGAGTGTTATAAAACACCAAAATGATTTTGATGATAATGCATATGCGGAGTCTGGCACACAGAAAAGAGAGATTCCCAATGCGGAACAACAGGAGGTGATCAATCGCATCCTGACCGATTATGAAAATGGAAAACGTGACACATACTTATTAAAAGGTGTGACCGGGAGTGGCAAGACTCTTGTATATCTTGACGTGATTGAAAAGGTGGTAGCAACGGGTAAACAGGCAATCGTATTGATTCCGGAGATTGCGCTTACTTATCAGACAGTGAAACGATTTCGCAAACGGTTCGGAGATAAGGTTACGATCATGAATTCACGCTTGAGTAAAGGCGAACGTTATGACCAGTTTGAGCGTGCAAAACATGGCGATGTTTCGGTTATGATCGGACCTCGTTCTGCGTTGTTTGCACCTTTTCCGAATCTGGGAGTGATCGTGATAGACGAAGAACATGAAACGAGTTACAAGAGCGAATATCCGCCGAAGTACCATGCAAGAGAGATTGCAATCGAACGTGCCAAAATGTCGGGTGCATTTGTCCTGCTTGGTTCTGCCACTCCATCTGTGGAATCTTATTATCATGCAATGAAAGGAGAATATCAGCTTCTGACATTGAAGCAGAGAGCCAAAGAGAGTGCCTGTCTGGCAAATGTGTCAGTGGTTGATCTGCGGGAGGAATTAAGACAGGGAAACCGCAGCATATTCAGCAGACATTTAAAGGAGTTAATGACGGAACGGCTGCAAAAGAAAGAGCAGACAATGTTATTTATCAACCGGAGAGGTTTTGCGGGTTTTGTGTCTTGCAGAAGCTGTGGGTATGTGTTTGAATGTCCGCATTGCGATGTATCCCTGACAGAACATTTTCAGGGAACGGCAAGGGAGAAATTGGTTTGTCATTACTGTGGATATGAGATAGCCAAACCGAAGGTATGCCCGAAGTGTGCATCACCTTATATCGCAGGATTTGGAATTGGTACACAGAAGGTGGAAGAACAGGTAAAGACGTTATTTCCGGGAGCACGGGTACTGCGGATGGATGCAGATACAACAAAAAATAAAAATTCACATGAACAGATCCTTTCCAGATTTGCTAATGGGGAAGCGGATATTTTAGTGGGTACGCAGATGATCGTAAAGGGACATGATTTTTCCAATGTGACACTAGTTGGTATGATCGCAGCAGACCTTACGATGTTTGATAATGATTTTCGCTCATCGGAGCGTACCTTTGATCTGTTGACGCAGGCGGCTGGACGTGCGGGAAGAGGAGATCTTCCCGGAGAGGTTGTGATCCAGACATATGTACCGGATCATTACTGTATAGAGTCAGCGGCAAAACAGGATTATGAAGCATTTTATGAAGAAGAGAAGGCATATCGGAGTCTGATGTCATATCCGCCATTTGGACATATGCTGGCAGTGTTTATGGAATCGGAACAATATAATACGGTAATGCAGTTATCGCTTACACTAAAAGAATTGGCAGAAAATGCACCAAAGGGACAGGAAGTAGTTGTAGTGGGTCCGTGCGATGCGACGATTGCAAGGATCAATGACCGGTATCGCAGAGTGTTGTATTTAAAATATAAGGATAAAGACAGGCTGATAAGGATCAAAGACCGGATGGAGCAATACTTAGAACAAAGTGGCAATGACAGTGATTGTTATGTGACATTTGATTTTGATCCGTTGACATCATATTAATGAAATTGCATGGGATGATAGCATTTATGGAAAAGGAATCCACAGGTGACATTGGAATACAGATATGCTATACTAAAACTATCTGTGTGAGAAAAGGAGAATAACTATGGCAATTAGACAGATCCGTTATGACGGAGATGATATATTACGGAAAAAATGCAAAGAAGTAAAGGAAATGACAGATCGTACCCGCACATTGATCGATGATATGTTTGATACGATGTATGAGGCAAATGGTGTAGGACTTGCTGCACCTCAGGTGGGTATTTTGAAACGTTTGGTTGTGATTGATGTGGATTATGAGCATCCATATGTATTGATCAACCCAGTCATTGTAGAAAAGGACGGAGAACAGACAGGAGATGAAGGATGTCTGAGTTTACCGGGCAAGGTGGCAACGGTGACCAGACCGAATCATGTGATCTGTAAATGTCTGAATGAAGATATGGAAGAGATTGAGATTGAGGGAGAGGGACTTCTTGCGAGAGCAATCTGTCATGAGTTAGATCATTTAGATGGTATTCTCTATAAGGATGTGGCAGACGGTCCGCTTCATGACGTAGAATATAATGAACCGGAAGCAGAATAGATAGGTTGGTGAGAACATGAAAGTTGTATATATGGGCACTCCGGATTTTGCGGTAGATACATTACAGGCTATTGTAGACGCAGGACACGAAGTAGCATTAGTTGTTACACAGCCGGATAAGGCAAAGGGCAGAGGCAAAAAATTGTGTTACACGCCGGTTAAAGAGAAAGCAATGGAATGTCATTTAGAGGTTGCACAACCGGAAAAAGTCAGAGAAGAATCTTTTGTAGAGAGATTACAAGTGATTGCACCTGATGTGATCGTTGTGGTTGCATTTGGACAGATCCTGCCGGAATCCATATTGAATATACCAAAGTATGGTTGTATCAATGTGCATGCATCTTTACTTCCTGCATATCGTGGGGCGGCTCCGATACAGTGGGCAGTGATTGACGGACTTGCTGAGACGGGAGTGACAACCATGTATATGGAAAAAGGATTAGATACCGGAGATATCATTTGCCAGAGCAGGATTCCGTTAGCGGCAGACGAGACAGGAGGTTCCTTGTTTGACAAACTTGCAAAAGAAGGTGCATCTTTACTGGTAAGAACATTGAAGATGTTAGAAGATGGAACTGCAACAAGAACCAAACAGGATGACAGTCATTCGAGTTATGCAAAAATGTTGTCAAAAGATATGGGATGCCTTGATTTTTCAAAGGATGCGGTTATATTAGAGCGTCTGATACGAGGACTCAATCCATGGCCGAGCGCATATACGGCAATTCAGGGAAAGACCTTGAAGATATATGCAGCCGAGGTTGTTGCAGAGGAAGAGTGTACGTCAGGTGCCGCGCCGGGAACCGTGATCGCAGTAGATAAGAAGAGTTTTACGGTTCGGTGCGGAAACGGAGCACTCAGAATCTATAATCTTCAGTTAGAGGGTAAGAAACGGATGGACACTTCTGCATTTTTGTTAGGATATAAGGTAGAAAACGGAATGCAGCTTGGTGGCAGATAGAGAATAGGAAAAGAAAATGGCAGATTCAGAAAATACCAGACTTCTTGCATTAGAAGTATTGGTAGAAGTGGAAAAAAAGAATATATTTGCAAAGGATGCACTTCATAAGGTCCTGTATGCCAGACAGTTTATGAGTAAACAGGACCGGGCATTTATCACACGGTTAGTCGAGGGAACGATCGAGTATCAGACACGGCTTGATTATGTGATCAATCAGTATAGCCGGACCAAGGTAAATAAATGTAAACCGTTGATACGATGCCTTTTACGGATGGGCGTGTACCAGATGTTATATATGGACGGAGTGCCAAATGGTGCTGCGTGTAACGAGTGTGTCAAACTTGCAAAGAAGAAAGGATTTCATAATCTGTCCGGATTTGTGAATGGCGTATTGAGGTGCGTGGAACGCAATATTGATCAGATTCCATTTCCGAAAGAGGAAGATGGTGAGGTTCCATATCTGTCGGTACAGTATTCGATACCGGAATGGTTAGTGGAGAAGATGATTTCCTGGTATGGCATACCAACAACCAAACAGATATTAGAAGCATCTTTGCAGGCAAACGGTATTACGATCCGGGTGAATGAAAACCGGATTTCAAAGAAAGAGCTTACGGATAAATTGCAGCAAAACGGAATAGAAGTATCAGACGGATATTATTCGGAAGATGCATTGCATTTGGATAAGATCAATTATGTAAGCCGGATTCCGGGATTTCGTCAGGGCGAATTTTTTGTACAGGATGAGAGTTCTATGTTGTTATATCCGATTGCAGGCGCAGAGAAGGAATATAAGGGAGAAACGCTTCATATTTTAGATCTGTGTGCAGCACCGGGTGGAAAATGCACACATTTTGCACAGAAGCTGGGTAATAAGGCAATGATTGAGGCAAGGGATGTATCCGAGCACAAGATTGCCCTGATCGAAGAGAACAGAGAAAGGTTAGGACTTTCCAATATTCAGGAAAAAGTATGGGATGCATTAGTACCGGATGAATCACGAAAAGAATGGGCAGATATTGTGATTGCAGATCTTCCGTGTTCCGGTTTCGGTATTCTTTCCCATAAGAATGATATCAAATATCACATGAGCGAACAGCAGTTATTAGAATTGGCCAATCTGCAAAAGACCATTTTAACAAATGCAATCTCATATGTGAAAACGGGTGGTTTATTATTGTTTAGTACCTGTACGATCAATCCGGAAGAGAATCGCGATAATGTGAAATGGATGTTGGATCATTATCCGTTAGAGCCGGAGCCAATAAAAGAACATTTGCCGGAGACACTGCAACCATATGTGGAAGACGAAACGTTGCAGTTATTGCCGGGTGTATGTTTGTGTGATGGATTTTTTATAGCCAAATTAAGAAAGAAAGATGTGTAGAGATGGATATCAAATCAATGTTGCTGCCAGAACTTACGAATTATGTCGTAGAGAATGGTTATCCCGGATTCCGAGCCAAACAGCTTTATGACTGGATGCATGTAAAGCTGGTAAGAAATGTAGAGGAAATGAAGAATATTCCGAAGAATATGCAGGAATGGCTTACAGATCAACTTGTATCGGTTGAAGTAGTGGAGCGTTTTGAATCAAAGATAGATGGAACGAATAAGTTTGTATTCCGGTTACAGGACGGCAATGTGATTGAAAGCGTCTTTATGCCATATAAGCATGGTAATTCCGTATGTATTTCATCCCAGGCAGGATGCAGAATGGGATGCCGTTTTTGTGCTTCTACATTGATGGGACTTGCCAGAAATCTGACGGCATCAGAGATGTTAGACCAGATATATGCCATTACACGGATAATGGGACAAAGGGTATCTAATGTAGTGGTAATGGGAACCGGGGAGCCATTGGATAATTATGACAATCTATGCCGGTTTATTCGGATGCTCACTGACGAGAATGGATTGCATATCAGTCAGCGTAATATTACCGTATCAAGTTGCGGATTGGTTCCGAAAATATATGATTTGGCGGATGAAGGATTTGCAATAACATTTGCACTGTCGCTACATGCATCAACGGATGAGAAAAGACGGGAATTGATGCCAATCGCCAATACATACAGTATTGCGGAGGTATTAGAAGCGTGCCGTTATTATTTTGATAAGACCGGGCGCAGAGTGACTTTTGAATATTCTTTGGTTGCGGGAGAAAATGATTCCAAAGAGGACGCCAAGCGTCTGGCGGATCTTTTAAAAGGTATGTCATGTCATGTGAATCTGATACCGGTGAATCCGATCAAAGAGCGTTCATTTAAGAGAGCAGATGAAAATTCTATTCAAAAATTTAAACAAATGCTTGAAAAGAATACAATAAATGTTACAATTAGAAGAGGTATGGGTAAAGATATTGATGCAGCCTGCGGGCAGCTTCGAAAGACCTATATAGAATCAGAGTAGGATTGGAGGGTTTTGATGATATCCTATGGACAAACAGATATTGGAATGGTTAGAAGCATCAATCAGGATAGCATCTATTTTTCAGACAAACCAGTTGGAAACCTTCCGAATCTATATATTGTTGCAGATGGTATGGGCGGTCATAAAGCCGGTGATTATGCCTCTGCACATGCGGTATCCTGGTTTGTGGATTATGCAAAAGAATGTAGCTATGAGAATCCGATTACAATTACGAAGACAGGTATCGCAAAAGTGAATGATATGCTCCTGCAGATGTCAAATGAGCACAGCGAGCTAAAGGGAATGGGAACCACATTTGTGGCGGCTGTGATGATAGACGATAAGATGTATGTTGCCAATATTGGTGATAGCAGATTATATGTGATAGGACAGGAAGATACCAGACAGATTACCTTAGATCATTCGCTGGTAGAAGAATTGATTCGAACCGGTCAGTTAGACCGGAGAAAAGTTCGGTTCCATCCGGAAAAGAACATTATAACAAGGGCGTTAGGAACCGGAAAAGAAGCAGTTCCGGATTTCTTTGAGGTTGAATTGCAACCGGGAGAAAAGGTGTTGTTATGTTCGGATGGTCTGACGAATATGGTGGAAGATGATGAGATTGGAAGCATTGTGATGAGACAGCAGTTTGTAGACAGAATTTGTGAACAGTTGATTGATCGAGCCAATTATTATGGCGGTAAGGATAATATAGGTGTAGTAGTAATAGAGCAATCTTTGAATGAGGTGTAGAATATGTTTGAACCAGGTACGATCATCCAGAATCGATATGAAATTATAGAAGAAGTAGGCACTGGCGGAATGTCAGTTGTGTATAAGGCCAAATGTCATGTATTGAACCGTTATGTTGCAATCAAGGTATTGAAGCCTGAATTTGCAGATGATAAGAGTTTTGTCAGCAAATTCCGGGTCGAGGCACAGTCGGCAGCAGGACTTTCCCATCCGAATATTGTGAATGTATATGATGTGGGAGAGGAAAACGGTTACTATTATATAGTAATGGAATTAGTAGAAGGAATTACGCTGAAGGAATATATTCAGCAGAATGGAAGACTGCCATATGCGACGGCATTGAATTTCATTACACAGATCTGCTCCGGTATTGAGGCGGCACATGAGCATCATACCATTCACAGGGATATCAAACCACAGAATATTATTGTATCAAAGAATGGTACATTGAAGGTTACAGATTTTGGAATTGCCAAAGCAGCAACTTCTAATACGATTGCATCAAGTGCAATGGGAAGTGTACATTATATTTCTCCGGAACAGGCTCGTGGTGGTTATTCGGATGAGAGATCGGACATTTACTCATTGGGAATTACGTTATATGAGATGCTTACGGGCAGAGTACCATTTGAAGGAGAGAATAATGTAACCGTAGCATTAATGCATATTCAAAGCGAGATTATTCCGCCGCGTGAGTATTATCCGGATATTCCGGTTGGAATTGAACGGATCGTTTTGAAGGCAACACAGAAGAAACCGGAACGCAGATATCTGACTACGAGTGCAATGCTTGCAGATTTGAAAAAGATTGCATTAGATCCTAATGCAAATGTTGGAATTACCAATACAATGGTGTCTGACAGTGCACCAACGATACAGATTTCAGAAGATGAATTATCGGCAATCAACAATGCAACCGGCAGACAGGAAGGAATATCCATGTTTCCGGTTGATCAGCCTAGAAGAAACAGTGAACTGGAAGAAGCAAATACGGAATTAGAAAAATTGTATAATGAATCGGAGTATGAGGATGACGATGATGAGGATGAATATGATGATGACGATGATGTGTTTGACGAAAAGGATGACAAAGATTCATTAGATCCAAAGATGGAGAAGCTGATCACAATCGGAGCAATTGCAGCAACTGTTTTGATCGCAATCATTTTGATCGTGGCAGTGGTATCGATCAGTGGTATTGGAAAAAAGAAGAATGCAACAACGGAAGCAGCATCTTCTACAGAAGCGACGGCAGATACAATGATCTCTGTGGTCAACATGGACGAAGAGGAGGCAACGGCAGCGTTAGACAAGGCTGGAATTGCTTATGAGATTGAGAGAGAATATAGTGATACCTTTGAAGAGGGGAAAGTAATCAGCCAGAGTATTGAGGAAGGAACCAAATTAAAAGAGGATGACCGTGTTAAACTGATCATCAGTAAGGGTCAGGAAATGGTGGATGTTCCGGATGTAACAGGTAAGACTTCCGATGAAGCACAGACAACATTAACAGCAGCCGGATTCAAGGTAGAGATTGATGAAGAGAATGATGATGAAGTAGAAGAGGGAAAAGTAATCAGTCAGACTCCGGAAGGTAATGGAAAAGCGGCTAAGAAATCAACGGTTACCATTGTTGTCAGCAAGGGAAAAGAAGTAAAAGTAGTGGAAGTTCCGGATCTCAAGAAGATGTCGATCAAGGATGCGGAGAAGGCTTTATCTGATGCCAAATTAAAACTTGGTAATGTAAATCAGGAATATAGTGATACAATAAAAGAGGGACTGGTTATTACACAGAGCGTGGAGGCCGGTGTAGAAGTCAAAGAAGGTGCAGAAGTATCTATTACGATCAGTAAGGGTAAGAAGCCGGCTACAACACAGGCATCTAAGACCACATACAAGGCAACATTTTCCGGTTCCATCAGTAACAGCAGTTACTCTTTCCCGGAGGGTGGACAGATTAAGGTTACCGTCAAATTACAGGCAGATGGTAAGACACATGTTTTAGTACAGGATTATTATGATGAAGCATCTTTGCCTTTGGATGGATCTTCCTTTGGCTCAATAACAGGTATTAAAGATAAGTCTAATATTTCTTTAGTATACAGTGTGCAGGATGCAAATGGAAATGACATAACGGGTAATTTCTCATCGACCTTACAGGCGAGTCTGAAAGCGGAGTAATCAATGAAGGGAAAGATTATTAAAGGGATTGCAGGTTTTTATTATGTATATGCCAAGGGTAGTACGTATGAATGCAAAGCCAAAGGAAAATTTCGGAATCAAAAAGTAAAACCATTAGTTGGTGATGATGTAGAGATCACCGTATTAGACGAAAAAGAATGTCTTGGTAATATCGATCAGATATTACCAAGACATTCTGAGTTGATACGCCCTGCTGTGGCAAATGTAGATCAGACAATGGTGGTATTTGCAGCGGCATCACCGGATCCGAATTTTAATTTGCTGGATCGTTTTTTGATCATGATGGCGCGTCAGAAGGTAAGTACGATCATATGTTTTAACAAAATGGATCTGGTGGATGAAGCTGTAATTGAGGAGTATAAAGGGATATACAAAGATAGCGGATGCCGGATATTAAGTGCGAGCACATATGAAGAACATGGAATGGATAAGATCCGTGAGGTGCTGGCGGGTAAAACAACGGCTTTAGCCGGTCCGTCCGGTGTTGGTAAGTCATCTATCATGAATTTACTGAATCCGGATGCGAATATGGATACCGGTGCAATCAGTCAAAAGATACAGCGCGGCAGGCATACCACAAGACATTCCGAGATTCTGCCAATTGGAGAGAACACATATTTAATGGACACGCCGGGTTTTAGTTCTATCTATTTTTATGATTTAGAGCCGGAAGAGCTCAAAACATATTACAAGGAATTTACAGAGTATGAACCTTATTGCAGATTTGGAGGCTGTAATCATGTGGGCGAGCGTGAATGTGGTGTGAAACAGGCAGTTAATGATGGTGAGATTGCACGGTCAAGGTATGATAATTATTGCCTGTTCTTTGAAGAACTAAAAGATAAACGCAAATATTGAGCGTAAGAGAGTATATGTAGTATAGAGACAAAGTGAGGTAGAGACATGAACTATTTAGCACCATCTGTTTTATCGGCAGATTTTTCAACGTTGGGAAAGGATATTGCAGTTGTTGCATCTGCAGGAGCAGAGCTTATTCATTTAGATGTAATGGATGGTAAGTTTGTTCCGAATATTTCATTTGGCGCACCTGTCATTTCATCTGTCAGAAAGATTACAAGTGCAATCTTTGACGTACATTTAATGATTGAGGAGCCGATCCGCTATCTGAACGATTTTGTAAAGGCAGGAGCGGATATTATAACAGTGCATTATGAAGCTTGTACGGATGCAGCCAATACATTACAGGAGATTCATAAGGCGGGACTTAAGGCAGGACTTGCAATCAGTCCGGACACACCGGTTTCCGTGTTGAAACCATTTTTGAAAGAGGTGGACATGATTCTCATTATGAGTGTACATCCGGGATTTGGTGGACAGAGTTTTATTGAAGAGAGCCTGAATAAGATTGAAGATACCAGGAGCATGTTACAGGAATGTGGCAGGGATGATGTCTGGATTGAAGTAGATGGTGGGATTGGCACTGCGAATATCACAAAGGTGAAAGATGCAGGAGCAAATGTATTTGTAGCAGGCTCTGCGGTATTTAAGGGAGATATGGTGGCCAATACCAAACAATTATTAGCACTTATTTAGAATGGAGTAAGAATATGAAACATATTGTTATCATATCCGGAGGTTCTTTGAATCCTGCATTCGTAAAGACGTATATGAAGAGTCTGTCGTATGACAGACTCTTTGTTGCAGATAAAGGATTGGAATATGCAAAAACATTGGAGCTTATACCGGATTATGTAGTAGGGGATTTTGATACGGTAAATGCAGATATTTTAGATGAATACGAACAAAAGGCAGAACAATCCGGACAAATTGTTGTCGAGAGACATCCGGCAAGAAAAGATGAAACGGATACGGAACTGGCGGTGTGGAAAGCAATGGAAGAGGGGGCAGAACAGATCACGTTGTTTGGGGCAACCGGAACCCGTTTAGATCATGTGTTTGCAAACGTGGGTCTGTTAAAACAGACTGTTGAACGGAATATAGAAATGTTCATTGTGGATGAGACCAATCGGATTCGGATCGTAGATGGACAGTGCCGGCCGGAATGTTGTATTCGAAAAGAACAACGCTTTGGAACATATCTTTCCCTGGTTGCACTGACAGACGAGGTCTGCGGTGTGACGTTGAGGGGATTAGAGTATCCGTTAACAAATGCAACAATTTATCGGGGAAGCAGCCGGACGGTCAGTAATCAGATGGCAGAAAAAAGAGCATACATTTCCATACGAAAGGGACAACTGCTTATAATGGAAAGCAGTGACGAATGGAAAATGGATGCTCCTATAATGTAATCTGGTTATTTTTTGTGTTTGTCAGAAGCTTTTTTGCGGTTCTTTGTATCTTTTTTATTTACTTCCGGTTTCAGCGCTTTCTTTTTGATAGAATCTGTTTTTGATGGGTTAGCTGCTGTCTTTTTGGAATCATTTGAATCCGGGACAGTAACCGGTTTGACAGGTTCTTCTAATACAGGTGTAATATACTGTGATTCGTAATAGTGATAGAGCGCTTTGTATTCTTCGCTGAAACTATCATTAGCATGTCCATGCATTTCATCAAAATCACGGTCATTTCCTACACGTTTTACAATGTGGAGGGAAATGTTTGCACAGTGGGAAGAGATACGTTCAAAACTAGTTACCAGATCAACTAATGCAATACCACCTTCAATTCCGCAGTCGCCGGATTGGAGACGTTCTACATGGTGTGCTTTTATAACTTCTTTTAGTTTGTCAATAATCTCTGCCAATGGCTCAATACGGATAGCGGCTGACGCATTATCGTGTTTGAAGGCTTCAAATGTAGTCTTCATAGTATTGTCTACTGCCTGAATGATTGCCTCCACTTCCTGATGTCCTGCAGGAGAGAAGTGAATGTTCTGTGCGTTCTTGTCCTGAGCCACATAGAATATGTTGATACAGTGATCGCCCATACGTTCAAAGTCGCTGACAGAGTTCAGAATCTCGGATACCACTAAACGGTCATCTTTGGATAACCGTTTGGAATTAATCTTCACAATGTAGGAAGAAAGGGAGCTTTCACATTTGTCGATGAAAGATTCGTTCTCGTCTAAGATTGCCTGTTTGGAGGCATCATAGTTATAAATAAGATCAGTTGCAATCTTATAGTTCTCATAAATAGCATCCGCCATAGAGCAGATTACATGTTTACACTGTTCCAATGCGATGGTTGGTGTATTTAACAGCATATCATCCAATGTGGCAAGTTCTTTGTCTGTTTTGGATATCTCATCATCACCGATGATCTTTCCTGTAAGGTTACCAAACTTTTCACTAAATGGAAGCAGGATCATACTGGTTAAGAAGTTAAACAGAAAATGGACATTTGCAATGTCACCACGGTTCACTGTATTGTTCCAGAAACTGATTCCTACGGTATAATAGATTCCGTATATAAGGATGGTAAATACAACGGCACCAAATATATTAAATAATAAATAGCTGAGAGAAACACGTTTCGCTTTCTTATTCGCACCGATACCACCTAAAATGATGGTCATACATTTTCCGAGGTTCTGTCCAATGATGATCGGAACGGCAGTCGCATAACTTACACTTCCGGTTGCGGATAAAGCCTGTAAGATTCCGACGGAAGCGGAAGAACTTTGTATGATAGCGGTAATGACTAAACCAATCAGAATACCAAGTACAGGATTCTGGAAGGAAGTAAATGCCTGCTGGAAAGTTGGGGAATCTTTTAATGGAGCAAATACACTTTCCATCGTTGTCATACCGTAAAATAAAACACCAAGACCAACCAGAATTCCGGCAATATCCTTCGCTTTTTTCTTTTTAGTGAACAGGAGGATAAAGGCACCGACACCTACAAGCATTGGAGCAAAGGAAGATGGCTTGAGTAACTTTAAGATTAAATTGTCAGAACCGAGATCGCCTAAACGAAGAATCTGTGCGGTTACGGTACTACCAACATTTGCACCCATGACAACAGGGATTGCCTGATAAAGTTTCATAATACCGGCATTCACAAAACCGATCAGCATGATCGTCGTAGCAGCGGAACTCTGAATAATAGCAGTAACTCCGGCACCAAGTCCCCAGCCTTTTACATATCCGATACCTTTTCGTTTACCGGTGGTTAGTTTTTCTAAGATTCTCTCTAATCCGGAGCCGGCTAATTTCTCTAAAGATGACCCCATGAGACTCATTCCGTATAGAAAGAGTCCGATGCCTCCTAAAAGCTGCAATATTGATAAAATGTCCATTTTTCTCCTCCTGCTTTACTTAGATTTCATAAAAGTAAGTAAATGGTGTTATTGTTGAAATTATGTTAAATGCATGTAAGATTTATGTTAAATCACACACGACAATATTATAAGTTTTTTTTATTTGTTTGTCACTATGTATTTTTATTATTCTAAAAAATTTGAAAAAAATGTGTTTATATGATAGAATAAGTCATATTTTTGTGTTAAGGAGAAAACGAGTATGACAGATTCATTAGTATGGATTCTGCTTGCATTTGCAGTGTACATGTGCGTCATGATTGTGATTGGTGCCAGATATGCAAAGCAGACAAAGAATTCAGAGGACTATTTCCTTGGAGGAAGAAATTTAAATGGATGGGTAGCAGCATTGTCTGCACAGGCATCCGATATGAGCGGATGGTTGTTAATGGGATTACCGGGAAGCGTATATGCGTTTGGTACCGGACAGGCATGGATTGCAGTCGGACTATTTATTGGTACTGTATGTAACTGGCTGTTTGTTTCATCCAGATTAAGAAGATATACGATCTGTGCAGATAATGCACTGACATTCCCTTCTTATCTGGAAAATCGTTTCCATGATAAGAAGCAGATTTTATTGGTAGCATCTTCCGTTGTAATTGTAATTTTCTTTTTGGTGTATACTGCATCAGCATTGACAGCGGGTGGTAAACTATTTGCTTCCGTATTTGGCATTGATTATACAGTGGCATTGACAATTGGTGCGGCTGTTATTCTGATCTATACATTTTTAGGCGGATTTATGGCAGTGTGTGTAACGGATTTCATTCAGGGTATGCTGATGCTTGCAGGAATCTTGTGTGTACCGATTGTTGCGTATGTTTTGGTAGGACCACAGAATGTAATATCGTTAATTGGAGAAAGTGGTGTGGCCGGTGGAGCCAGTTCATTTCTTAATATTATGCAGGATTCCGGATCACAGGTGTCACCGGTATATGTGATCTCGCAGTTAGCCTGGGGACTTGGATATTTCGGTATGCCACATATCTTAGTGCGGTTTATGGCAGTTTCAAGCGAAAAGGAATTGAAGAAATCAAAAGTGATCGCAATTATCTGGGTTGCACTTTCTCTTAGTGCAGCAATCTTTATCGGAATATTAGGACGTGCATATCTGTATCCGACAATTCTTGGTGAGACAACAGATATATCTACGGAGAATGTATTCATAGAGATGATCAAGCAGGTATTTACACAGGATCTTCATCTTGCATTTATTGGAGGATTGTTCTTATGCGGTATTTTAGCCGCTATCATGTCAACAGCGGATTCACAATTGCTGGTTACGGCATCTTCTGTGGCGGAAGATTTGTTTAAGGGTGTATTCCGAAAGGATGCATCTGATAAGACGGTATTAAGAGTCAGCAGAGCAACTGTTGTAATTGTGGCAGTAGTGGCATATATCATTGCATTAAATCCAAAGAGTTCGGTAATGGGACTGGTTTCCAATGCATGGGCAGGATTTGGAGCAGCATTCGGTCCGATTGTATTGCTTTCCCTTTATTGGAAGAGAGTAAATCTGCCGGGAGCAATCGCAGGTATTGTGTCCGGTGCAGCAGCCGTACTGGTATGGGATTATATTCCGATGTTTGCAACGGGTGTAATGGATGAAAAGGGCAAAGAGATTGTGAATACGCTCGCAACACAGACCGGATTGTATTCTTTGGTGGTAGGTTTTGGAATCGGTCTGGTACTGATCGTTGTGGTATCTTTGTTGACGAAGAAGCCATCCGATGAAATGATGCAGGAATTTGAAGCAATGAAGAATATGGATATTTAAGTTTAGTGAATTTCACAATGTGCATGTAAAAAAGAGCTTGCCAAATTGGTAAGCTCTTTTTATAGTATAAGGGAGAATTTATGAAAAAATTATGAAAAAGTTACTATGCTTATAATATAAAGTATAAATATGAACAAATTATGACATTGATAAAAACAAATTGAAAACATTTACATAATATGGACGGTGAGGAGTATGTTATATCGGATCTTGTGTGTTGGAAAAGTGAAGGATGCGTTTTTTAGAGATGAAATTGAAGAACTTACAAAGCAAATTCATAAGACGGGCAATCGATTGGAAATGATAGAGCTGCCAGATCTTAAGATTCCGGATCATTTAAAATCAGATAAAAAAGAGTTGTTTCTGGAAAAAGAATGCGAAAAGATGAGAGCGAAGATATGTAATCAGGACTATGTGATTGCTTTGTGTATTGAAGGAAAAGAACTTACCACAAAGAAACATGCGGAATATATAAGGAAAGCAAAGGATGAGGAGTGCAGAAGTGTTACTTATGTCATCGGAGGTTCTTTGGGATTGCCGGAATGGATCAAAAAAAGAGCAAATCTTCGGATGAGTTTTTCGAAAATGACATTTCCGCATCAGATGATGCGAATGGTGTTATGTGAAGAAATTGCAAATGTGATATTCAAGATGCAATAGGAGAGATGATCATTTATTTGTGATAGGTCTTACCGTGAAGAATGGTGTAAGCACGATATAATTGTTCTACGAATAACAAAGCGACCGTACTGTCTGAAAGCTGAAAACCGGTCATGCTCATATATTGAAGTGACTGGTCGATATCAGGTATTGTGTAAAGCTGCGTGAGCAGATCCGGTTTGTATCCGATCAGGATATGAACAGTAGAGTTACCCTGTTGCTGAAGTGTATCGATCATGTTGGAAAAATCTTCAGAACTGTGGGTGGAGATACCCGGTTGAATCCAGAAGACCGGCTGCCCGGTTTTGTATATACGAATCAGATCATTCAGATATTCAGTACAATGGAGCTCTGTATTACAGTATGCGGATAAGCGCTTGGTGTATTCATGGATTGCGTCAGAACAGTTATGCGGAAGGGATCTGGTATTACAGAAAATATGATAATTCATAGAAATAATATCCTCCAAAGTCTGTAAATATAGGAATTATGGGCATGAAAAATGCACCAGAGAGGAATCGAACCTCCGCACATGGCTCCGGAGGCCATTGCTCTATCCACTGAGCTACTGGTGCAATCACAAATAGTATCATACTACAAATCTTTCAAAATAGCAAACGAAACTTGCATTTTAATTTGCATTTTGTTAGAATGATGCTGTATGACGTGTAAAACAAAGTAATCGGTTGTTTTACAAGAGATGAAATGAGGCGATAATTATGAAAAAAAATATATTTGATAGAATGTCTGATTCTTATGAAAGGTTTCACTTGAAAGAATCTGAGATACGGATGGGAAATGACAGCATATCGGTTAGCCCAAAGTTAAAACTTGTATTGGGATGGAGCGTTTTTTTATTGTGTGCGGTATTGGCATATGTGTTTGTGGGATTTCCGTTTTTGAATGTGGGTGGAGCAACGAAGGTAGATAAGAAAGACGTGCTCTCTCAAAAGGTGGATACGAAGAATGAACATGATACGATCGTTCCTTATGAAAAGGATGTTGACAAAGAATTGAACGCATTTATTGGGGATTACTTTAAGGCAATTACATCCTGTGATAATGAAAAACTGCAGGACATGGTAACGGATTCTTCCGAGTATAGTAATAATGAGAGTCTGAAGAAAAAGGCGGAATTTATTACCGGATATGATAATATTACGGTTTATACAAAAGAGGGTTTGGAAGAAGGAAGCTATGTAGCATTTGTCGTGTCGAATTTAACGATTGCAGGAGTGAATTCTTCGCCATATGATATCAGCACTCTATATATTGTAACAGGTTCGCAGGGATTCCGTATCCAAAATGGAACTTTACCGGATGAGATCAGCAAATATATAGAAAAGGTAAAAGGAGATAAGGACATACAGAAAATATACAAATCTGTTGAAAAGAAAAATGAAGCGCTAAAAGAAAAAGATTCTTCTTTACAACAGTTCTATGAAATTATCAGCAGGCGTAATGTAGAGACCAATTCAGTTGCAGATCAGACTTCCGAACAGACGGATGATGCTACAACGGCCGCTGAGAGCACAGAACCGGCTTCCACTGAAGCAGAGACAACGGAAGCACCTGCTACGGAAGCACCTGCTACAGAAACGCCTGCTACAGAGGCAACGGCAACAGAAGCAGCACAGTAAATATAGTTATATAATAGAAGCTCATATACACAATGATTGAACAAATACATTATGTATATGAGCTTTTTATGTTCCCTTGTATTCATCAAAATAGCCGGAAACGGGGCTGTGACCGCTTAGGCATTCTCGTCGGATTCCAATTCTTCCGGTGAACCGGTGGCATAAACGTCGATTCCGCGTGGTTTTACAGGGGTAGAAAATACGATCTGAGTTTCTGTTTTTCCGTATTTTTGCAGTTGCCCGATAAACGAATCTAATTCCATTGTGCTTGGAAATGCAACTTTGATCAGCATTGAATATGCGCCAGTGACACAGTTGCACTCTAGTACATTGGGACAGGATTCGATATAAGGATAAAAGATTGGTTTTTGTTTTGGATCCAGTGACATATTAATAAATGCTGTCACATGGTAATCTAACATGACCGGGTCTACAGTTGCGTGATATCCTGTTATAATTTCTGCTTTTTCCAAACGATCAATACGTGCAGAAACGGCAGGGGAGGATAAAAAAACTTTACTGGCCAGATATTTTAATGGATAACGGGCATTTTCCTGCAATAAATGTAGTATTTTCTTATCAATACTGTCCATGAGATCACTTCCTTTGATAAAATTTGTTCTCTTGTAGCATAAAAAAGCGAGATGCTCTTAATAATGTAAGAACACCTCGTTGTATTCAAGTTGTATTATAGCCGTTTCTCTTAATTTTTTCAAGTGGAAATTGTATTTTTTTACAAAAATTATAGAAAAGTGTTCCGGATAGCAGGATATACAAATGATTTCATAGAAAAATTTGAAAAAGAGAAATGAGCGTGTTATGATAGGAAAGATAATGATCGCAAATGAGGTAAAGCCGTTATGGGTGATAGAGTTCGATTGAATAAATATTTGAGTGAGGCAGGTGTGTGCTCACGTAGGAAAGCAGATGAATGGATTCAGGCAGGAAGAGTGTATGTGAATGGAGTAACCGCACAAATGGGAATGCAGGTTTCCGATGAGGACGAAGTTGTTGTAAATGGTCAGCGTATCTGCAGACAACAAAAGTTTGAATTAATAGCATTTTACAAACCAAAGGGATATGCATGTACTGCGTACAGAGGAGATCAATCCAATATTTTCCATAATTTTAATTTGGATCCGCATTTAAAATATATTGGTCGGTTAGACAAAGATTCGGAGGGATTGCTGTTACTTACGAATGATGGAGATCTGTGCAATGAGATTGCGAAAGCACGTAATCAACATGAGAAAGAATATGTAGTAACGGTGAATCGTTCTTTAACAGATGACTTCCTAAAAGGTATGGCGAATGGTGTACGGATTAATGACTCTAATAAAGATCAGTGGGTTGTTACGAGACCTTGTAAGGTACAGAAGAAGAATGACAAGACATTTTCTATTGTTTTGACACAGGGGTTGAATCGGCAGATCCGTAAAATGTGTGACCATTACGGATATAAAGTTGTCAAACTGCGCAGAATCAGAGTGATGAACATTTTGTTAGAGGGAATGAAACCGGGAGAGATACGAACAGTTTCGGAAGCGGAGTTTACACAGTTACAAAAGCGGATTAAGAATGGTAAATTTCAAACAGAATGATTATTTAATAAGAAAATTGAGGAAATGATATGATTAAAAAGGATAGAATGAAAGAATTAGTGGCGGTTTTGAACGAAGCGTCCAAAGCATATTATCAAAAAGATACGGAGATCATGTCTAATCTGGAATATGACAGGTTGTATGATGAATTGGTATCTTTAGAGAAAGAAACAGGAATTGTGCTGGCGAATAGTCCAACCGTTCATGTCGGCTATGAAGTTTTGAGTGAGTTGGAGAAACAGGAACATCCAGCGCCGATGCTGTCATTGGATAAGACCAAGGAAGTAAGTGCATTAATAAGCTGGCTTGGTAACCACGAAGGCGTTCTTTCATGGAAATTGGACGGCTTGACAGTTGTGCTGACATATGAGGGTGGAGAACTTAAGAATGCAGTAACAAGAGGAAATGGCGAGATTGGGGAGGTCATTACAAATAATGCAAAGACATTTGTAAATGTTCCCAAACAGATACCGTATTTAGGAAGACTGGTACTTCGTGGAGAAGCGGTTATCCGTTATTCGGATTTTAATAAAATGAATGAGGAGATACCGGAGGCAGAAGGAAAATACAAGAATCCGCGTAATCTGTGTTCCGGTTCGGTCAGACAGCTTAATAATGAGATAACTGCAAAGCGGCACGTTCATTTTTATGCGTTTGCACTCGTTGAGGATGTATTAAATGAGCAGCAGATGAAGGAGACCGGTTATGACAATACAATGACAGGACGTTTTTCCTGGCTTGCAAAACAGGGATTTGATGTGGTGGAACATTTTGTTGTTACGAAAGATACACTGGAAGATCAGGTGATGGATTTTGCGGCAAGAATACCAGATAATGATATACCATCGGATGGATTGGTATTATCTTATAATGATATTGTATATGGAAAGAGTCTGGGAACCACTGCCAAATTTCCGAGAGATTCGATTGCGTTCAAATGGGCGGATGAACAGGCACAGACCAGACTTTTGAAAGTGGAATGGTCACCTTCAAGAACAGGCCTGATCAATCCGGTGGCTGTATTTGAACCGGTGGAACTGGAAGGAACAACCGTGACAAGAGCGAGTCTGCACAATGTCAGCATTTTGCGGGCGCTGGGTTTGGGAATCGGTGATGAGATCACGGTGTACAAGGCGAACATGATTATCCCACAGGTGGCAGATAATCTTACAAGGAGTAATGATCTTGAGATTCCGGCGGTTTGTCCGGCATGTGGTGAACCGACCACGCTACAGGATGTAAATGGAGTACAGTCGTTGTATTGTATGAATCCGTTATGCAGTGCAAAGCAGATTAAGGGATTTTCACATTTTGTATCGAGAAATGCCATGAATATAGATGGGTTATCGGATGCTACATTAGAGAAATTTATCTCTATGGGATTTTTAAAAGATCTGTCGGATATATTTCATCTGAATCGGCATGAAGAAGCAATTGTTGAGATGGATGGATTTGGACAGAAGTCTTATGATAACCTGATGAAGTCAATTGAAAACGCAAGAAAGGTTGCGATGGCTAAGTTTATATACAGCCTTGGTATAAGTGGAATTGGTCTTGCAAATGCAAAAGTAATCGTTTCCTATTTTGAAAAGGATTTTGAACGTATTATTCATGCGACGGAGGAAGAATTGGTTGCGATTGATGGAATCGGAGAGGTGTTAGCCAAAGCATTTTGTGATTTTTTTGCCAATCCACAGAGAATGCAGATTGTGAATGAATTACTTGCGGAGATTACTTTTGAAAAGGAAGAAAATGATTCGGAGCAGACATTAGAAGGTAAGACTTTTGTTATAACAGGCAGTGTGGAGCGGTTTGCCAATCGAAATGAATTAAAAGATTACATTGAAAAATTAGGAGGTAAAGTAACAGGATCTGTATCAAAGAATACAGATTACCTGATCAATAATGATGTTACCTCGAATTCTTCCAAAAATAAAAAAGCAAGAGAACTTTCCATTCCGATTCTTTCAGAAGAAGAATTTGTAAGAATTGCAAATGGAGAAGATATAATAGGATAGATAGAATAGAAAAGAGGAAATGTTATGCCAATTAGAATTGATAATGATTTACCGGTAAAAAAGATACTGGAGGAAGAGAATATATTTGTGATGGATGCAGACCGGGCAATGAGTCAGGATATTCGTCCGTTGGAAGTTGTGATTCTTAATCTTATGCCATTGAAGGAAGATACGGAATTACAGTTACTGCGCAGCCTTGCAAATACACCATTGCAGGTTAATATTTCATTTATCCGTACGGGAACATATGAACCCAAAAATGTTGCCAGAAAACATTTGGAACGGTTTTATACAACATTTGAAGAGATTAAGAACCGTAGATTTGATGGTATGATCATAACCGGTGCACCGGTAGAAAAGATGGATTTTGAAGAAGTGGAATATTGGGATGAACTGACTAAGATTATGGACTGGTCAGAGATAAATGTGACATCGACGCTTCACATTTGCTGGGGAGCACAGGCAGGTTTATATTATCGGTATGGTGTCAGAAAATATCTGCTTCCGGAAAAATTTTCCGGTATCTATAAACATTATACGTTTCATAAGCGGACACCATTGGTGAGGGGATTTGATGATTTCTTCCTGGTACCACAATCCAGATATACCGGCGTGAGCAAAGAAGATATTGTGGCGAATGACAAATTAGAGATTGTTTCGGAAAGTGAGATTACCGGACCATATCTGATCATTGCGGAAGGTGGTAAGAATATTTTTGTTACCGGACATCCGGAGTATGATACGATGACGCTTGATCAGGAGTATAAGAGAGATGTAGACAAGGGCTTGAATCCGAAAATACCATGCAATTATTATCCAGATGATGACCCGTCGCAGACACCGATCAAATCCTGGAGATGTCATGCCAATACCTTGTATTTCAATTGGTTGAACTATTATGTTTACCAGGTAACCCCATACGTATTGTAATCTTATTCCCTTGCACAGCGTAAGTGAGGGATGATGTGTGAGGCACATGCGAAAGGTATAGAGAAAGCCATGTAAGTTTGCCTTTAT